>ERZ779627.75-NODE-75-length-33972-cov-9.477076_pt1:0-32500 | contig 33972 bp, 31 predicted proteins | sample MGYA00514191_ERZ779627 | MGnify/ENA primary metagenome ERZ779627 (study PRJEB29562, sample SAMEA4376705) | mouse gut metagenome | isolation source: Cecum | study: EMG produced TPA metagenomics assembly of the A DSS colitis mouse model was used to assess the... | reverse complement strand
TTATCCCTACATAGAGGGCAAAACCTGGACGACAGACGCTTTCTTCCGGGAAACAGAGAAGAAGGCCCAGCGCCGGCGGGAACAGGGCTGCGTCAGCGTGGAGATGGAGTGCGCGGGCCTGGCGGCTGTGGCCCAGTTTAGGAACGTGGACTTTGCCCAGTTTTTCTATGTCACCGACACCCTGGACGGCCCCCAGTGGGACAATGGCATTTTGTCCCAGGGAGGCGCAGGCCTTACGGATATCTGTTTCAGAGCCGCTGTGGAGACAGGCAAACGCCTGGCGGCCCATACATAAAAGCCGCAAAACTGACAAAAGAAAGGACTGCCCATTATGCAGCTTGCCACTTTTTACGATCACATGAAGGACATGGCCCAGGAGGAAAAAATCGGCCTGACCGAAGCCCTCCAATACATCAAAAGCCTGGGCATCACCCATATGGAGGTGTCCCAGAACAACCTGCTGGGCCGGGAGGACGAGGTGGGCCGGGAGCTTAGCTTTGTGGGCCTGGAAATCTCCTCCATCCCTGCTTATTTCGATTTTGGCAGGGACGATAACGTGGACAGGCAGAGCCAGCCTGTCCTGGAAGCCGCCCGGTATCTGGGGGCGGGGAAAATCCTTGTCATCCCCGGGTTTTTCCAGGAAGGGGATTCCCCGGAGGAAAAAAGCCGCCAAATGGAAAGCATGGCCCAGTGCCTGAACCGCCTGGGGGAAAAGGCGGCGGGATACGGGGTGTCCCTGGTGATGGAGGATTACGACAGCCTGCTGGCCCCCTTCTCCACAGCGGAGGGCCTGGAATACTTTTTAAGCCGCTGCCCTGCCCTTTCCTGCTGCTTTGACACAGGCAATTTCCGCTTTGCAGGGGAGGACGAGCTGGCAGCCTATGAGAAGCTGAAAAGCCGGATTTCCCACGTCCACCTGAAAGACAGGGCCTATTCTCCCCGCTGGGGAGATCACGCCGCTGCTGCCGCCGATGGGCAGCTTTTATACCCCGCCCCGGTGGGCAAGGGGGAAATCCCCATAGCCGGGCTTTTGTCCCGGCTGGCGGCAGACGGCTATGAGGGTGTCTGCACCATCGAGCACTATGGCGCGAAAAGCATGCGGGCCGCTTTGCAGGAGTCTACCGCATGGCTGCGGGAAAATTTTCCTTTTGCGTAAAAAGGCAACCTGCGTCGCATTTCCAAAAGTTTTCACCCCTATGCCCCGTATCTGCGTTTTTGCGGGGCATACTATGTTTTGTCCCCTCTTTTCACAGCTTTTCCAATTGAAAATGTTTTGTTAATTTTTGGACTTACCCCCACAATGCACTTGCGTGGGGGCCTTTTCGTTAGTATAATGAAAGGTGCGGCACTGTGCCGCAGCAATCCAGGAGATTTACCAGCCGGCCTGCTTCCGGTTTGGCGCATGTATGGCCAAAGCAGAAAAAACAGAAAGGAACAAACACCATGATGATGTGTACGCGATGCCACAAGCGTCCGGCCACCGTATTTGTTTCCCAGGCGATGGACAGCAAGGAGATAAAAGGATACTGCTTTGTGTGCGCCAAGGAACTGGGCATACAGCCTGTCAACGACTTTATGAACAACATGATGTCCAGCTTAAAGGAGCAGACAGGCATGAGCGAGGAGGAATTTGCCGAGGCCACCGAGCAGATGGCCCAGATGCTGGGCATGACCGGAGGCGACGGGGAGGAACAGGGGGAGGAAACCAGCCTGTTCACCCCTGGCGGCGCCCAGACCCTGCCTGCGGAGATGATGCTGGGCGGCGCTCCCGGAGAAAACGGGGGGCGCACACAGCGCACCCGGGAGAAGCGGGAGAACGTCCACAAGAAAAAGCGCAAGCACATCCAGAATTTCTGTACGGATCTCACTGCCAAGGCCCGGGCAGGGGAGCTTGACAATATTATCGGCAGGGAAAAAGAAGTGCAGCGGGTGGTGCAGATCCTCTCCCGCCGCACCAAAAACAACCCCTGCTTAATCGGTGAGCCTGGCGTGGGCAAAACGGCTGTGGCAGAGGGCCTTGCTTTGCGCATTGCCCAGGGGAATGTGCCCGCCAAGCTTCAGGACAAGGAAGTGCAGCTTTTAGACTTAACCGCTCTCATTGCGGGCACCCAGTTCCGGGGCCAGTTTGAAAGCCGCATTAAGGGGCTTATCGACGAGGTGAAGGCTGACGGGAACATCATCCTGTTTTTAGATGAAGTCCACAACCTTGTGGGCACCGGGGACGCGGAAGGCAGCATGAATGCCGCCAACATCTTAAAGCCCGCCCTGTCCCGGGGGGAAATCCAGATGATTGGGGCCACCACCTTTTCCGAGTACCGGAAATATATTGAAAAAGACGCGGCCTTAGAGCGCCGCTTCCAGCCTGTCACTGTGGCAGAGCCTTCCCTGGAGGACGCGGCAGAGGTGCTTCTGGGCATTAAAAAATATTATGAGGATTACCACCGGGTCACTGTCTCCGACGCCATTGCCCGGCGGATGGTGGTGCTTTCCGAGCGGTATATCAGCGACCGCTATCTCCCCGACAAGGCCATCGACCTTTTAGACGAGGCCTGCGCCTGCGCTGCCCTGCGCAACAAGCGCCTGGAGGAATATGAAAGCAAGGAGCGCGCCCTGCAGAAAGAGCGCGTCCGGGAGCAGGATTTGACCGCCCCCACAGGTATGCAGATAGATTATGAAGAGCTGGCCAAAACCCATTACCGCATTGCCACCCTGGAGGAGGGCCTGGATAAGCTGCGGCAGGAAGGTGTTTTCTCCGCGGTGGAAGAGCAGGACTTGGCCTATGTGATAGAGCTTTGGACGGGTATCCCCGCCGCCCGGGTGGAGGAAAACGAACTTTCCAAGCTTGCAAACCTGGAGGAAGTGCTCTCGAAAAAAATCCTGGGCCAGGAGGAAGCCATTGGCGCTGTGGCAGCGGCTGTGCGCCGCAGCCGGGTGCAGATAAGCCCCCGCAGGCATCCAGCCTCCTTCATTTTTGTCGGCCCCACAGGCACCGGCAAAACAGAGCTGGTGCGGGTGCTGTCCCAGGAGCTTTTCGACGCCCCGGAAACCCTCATCCGCCTGGATATGTCGGAATTTATGGAAAAGCATTCGGTGTCGAAAATCATCGGCTCGCCCCCGGGCTATGTGGGCTATGACGAGGCGGGGCAGCTTACGGAGAAGGTGCGGCGCAGGCCCTATTCTGTGCTGCTTTTAGATGAAATTGAGAAGGCCCACCCGGACGTGCTGAACATCCTTCTGCAAATCCTGGACGAGGGCCGCATTACAGACGCCCATGGGCGAACCGTAAACTTTGAAAACACTGTCATCGTCATGACCTCCAACGCAGGCAGCGACAAAAAGGAAGGGGCTTTGGGCTTTGCCAAAACTACAGCGGATCTAAGCCGGGAAAAGGCCATGAAAGCCCTCACCGATTTCCTGCGCCCAGAGTTTTTAAGCCGTATCGACGAAGTGGTGGTGTTCCGGCCCCTGGACGTGGAGGATTATAAGAAAATCGCGGCCTTAATGCTGGATGAATATAAAGGCTCCCTCAAGGAAAAGGGCATTGCCCTGGCCTATGACCAAGCGGCCTGCGCCCTGCTTGCGGAAAAATCCATCCATGGGCACAGCGGCGCCAGGGATCTGCGCAACAACCTGCGGCGCATGGTGGAGGATAAGCTGGCCTCCCTGCTGGTGCAGAAGGGGGCGGGCGCTGTTTCCGGCATCGCCCTGTCGGCAAACGGGGAAGAGCTTACGCTGGAAACCCTGTGAGGGAGGCCTCCGGCGTAAGGTCGTGGGGTTTTGCCTCCGGCGGCTCAGGGCTTTGAGTCTCGCCTGGTCTCGTCTGCCGACTCGGTCGGGTCAGAACGGTCCCCACTGGGGACCTTCCCCGGCTCGGTCGGTTCGCGGCAGCGTCCCACTGGGACGCGCTCACCCCACACCCTGCAACCCTTTTTTCAAAAGAAGGGCAAACATTCCCTTTGGGAATGTTTTGATCCAAAAACTAATTTTATAAATTATTGGTTTTGGGCGCTTCCTTCCCAGGGGCTTCTGACAGGGAGAGAGTGAAAGTTTTTGCGGATTTTTAAGGGGCTTTTTTCAAAAAGCCCCTTAAAGCAGGTACGGGCGGCAGCCCGTCCAAATAAAGAAAGGATGTATGGGAAATGAGCAAAACATACGACATGGAGATAGCAGGCTGCAAGCGGTCGCTGCCTATCTGCCCTATTGACGAAAAGCTGGACATAGCGGGGTTTGTCATGTTCAGCGACGTGGAAATCACCGAGCGGACGGCAGCGGAACTGCTGAAAAAGTGCCCGGCCCATGATATTATCGTCACAGCAGAGTCCAAGGGCATCCCCCTGGCCTATGAGATGGCCCGCATTGGCTGCCGCAATTACGTGGTGGCCCGTAAGGGTGTGAAGGCCTACATGGAGGATCCCATCCACGTGGAGGTGAAGTCCATCACCACAGACCACGTGCAGAAGCTGTACCTCTCCAAGGCCGACTGCGAGAATTTAAAGGGCAGGCGCATCCTCATTGTGGACGATGTAATTTCCACCGGGGAGTCCCTTGCCGCCATGGAGGAGCTGCTCCACACCATTGGCGGGCAGGTGGTGGGCAAGGCCTGCGTGCTGGCCGAGGGCGACGCCAAGGACAGGGAGGACATCATCTTCCTGGAGCCTCTGCCCCTGTTCTTCAAATAATCCATGGGCAGGCCCTTTGCCCTGTGGGGCTTTTCCGTTTATGGCGCGCTGGCGCTGGCGGCTCTGGGCGGGCCAAAGGCCGCCGGGGCGCTGCTGTGGATCTGCCTGGGGCTGGGGCTTTGCGCCGGGCTTCTGGGCTTTTGGGCGGCAAAGAGGCAGGCTGCCCCAAGGCTTCCGCTGCCCGCAGGGGCGCCCGGGGAACGGGCGCCCCTTTTCGCGTGCGCGTTCCTGCTGGCGGCCTTGGGCCTGTCCCTGTTTTTGTCCCGGTATGAAAGCCAGACGCTGCCCTCAAAGCAGTGGGCGGAGAAAAAGGCGGACATACAGGCCCTGGTGCTGGATTATCCGGAAAAGCGCTATTCCCGGTATTATTACCGCCTGCGGGTGGAGCAGATAGACAAAATGCCGGTAAAGCCCTTTATCCTGCGGCTTTCCGCCGCCAGTCCCCTGTATTGTTCGCCATACGACCGGGTGGAGTGCCCTGTATCCTTTTCCGCCTTTACAGAGGGAGGGCTTTATTCCCAGCAGAACAGCCTTTTAGCAGACGGCTATCAGTTAGGAGGCTATCTTGCCGGAGGCGGGGCCAGGCGCATCCCCTGTGAAGGGAACCCGCCGGGAAAGGCTCTGGCTGTGTTCCGGCGCGGGCTTTCCCGGGAATTTGCCCGGCTGCTGCCCCAGGAGGACGCGGCCCTTTTGCAGGCCATGCTGTTAGGCAGGCGGGACGGCCTGCCGGAGGACGCCAATGAAAGCTTCCGGCTGGCAGGCTGCTCCCACCTGATGGTGGTTTCAGGCCTGCACATGGCGGCAGTGGCAGGGCTTATCCAGGCAGTGCTGCGGAAAACCCGCTTAAAGCGCCTGCCCCAAAGCCTCCTCACAGCAGGCGTTTTGCTTTTATACTTGTGCCTGATTGGCTTTCCCCCTTCGGCTGTGCGGGCCTATGTGATGTATGCCGCCTATCTGCTGGGCGGGTGCCTGGGCCGCAGGGCCGACGGCCTGAATTCCCTGGGTCTGGCCCTGGTGCTCATCTGCCTGCAAAATCCCTTTTCCGGCGGGGATGTAAGCCTGGCCCTTTCCGTTTTCGCCACCCTGGGCATCCTGGTGCTGGCCCCGGGGATAACCAAAGCCCTCCTGCGCCCCTTCGGGAAGCGCCCCCGGCTTAAAGCGGTTTTCACCCCTGCCGCCGGGGTGCTGGGGGTCACCTTTGCCGCGCTGGCAGGCACTGCCCCCTGGCAGATCTGCGTGTTCCGGGGGCTTGCCCTGCTGTCTCCCCTGGCGAATCTGCTCCTGTCCCTCCCCTGTGCCCTGCTATTGTATTGCGCCCTGTTTGTGCTCCTGTTTTCCCTGCTGCCAGGATTGGGGCCTTTGGCGCAGCCCTTTGCCCTGTGGGCGGGATGGCTCAGCCGGCTTGCAAGAGGCATAGCCAAAGCTTTGGGAAGCCAGCCGGGCGTCTATATCCATCTGGGACAGGCGGAAATGCTGGCCCTTTTAGGCGTGCTGTGCCTGCTGGCCTTTCTGTCCTTCCCAAAGCTTACGCCCCTTCGCCGCCGGGCAGGGGCGGGAATTTTGCTGGCCTTCATCCTGGGAACCTATGGCTTTTCCCTGTACAGCGGACAGGGCTTTGCGGTTCTGGCTGTGCAGGGGGAAGGGGAAAACGCCTGCGCCGCCTTCATACAGGACGGCAAAGCCGCTGTGCTGTGCCCCGGCGGCAGGGCCGGGGACTGCGTAAGCCTTCTGCGGCGCAATAACGTCCGGGAGGTTTCCAGCCTGTTTTTGCCAAAAGGGGACAGCCTGGAAAAGCGCAGCGCCAGGAAAATCCTGGAATCCTTCCCGGTGGGGGAAACCCTTCTGCCAGAGGGGGCTTACGCAGGCCGGGAGCTTTCGGGAACCGTCACGCCCCTGCCTTCCGGCAGCGCCTATCAGGCCCTGCCGGGAACAGAAATCCGGTACAGCCCCCTGGGCACTTATCTGGGCTTTACGGTAAACGGCGCGGCCTTTCAGGCGGAGTTTCAAACAGACGGCCTGCGGATACACTGCCTCCCCAGGGAAAATTCGGGATTTACTGTTGTGCTGTCAGGTGATATAATAGATGAAACGCCAGGGACATACCTTCTGCCCAGGCGGGAGGATGGCCTGGGGCTGGCGGTAAGCCCCCAGGGCGAAGTGACGGTGAGGGAGGGAAGCTAAGGTGGCCCGGATAACGGAAGCGGAAGCAAAGCGGCAGTTGGAGGAGGGCGGCCTTTCCTCCCTGTACGTGGTGGCGGGAGAGGAAAAGCACATGGTGCGAAAGGCCGCCCAAAAGCTTATCACCCAGGCGGCGGGGGAAGCCTTTCCCGAGTTTAACCGGAACGAGCTGGACAGCGGCTGCGATATAGACGCCCTGTGCGACGCCTGCGTGGCTCTGCCCTTTATGGCAGAACACAAGTGCGTGGCTGTGCGGGATTTCGATCTGTTCGGGCGGGATCAGCGGGATCTGGACAAGCTTTATGAATTGATGGAAGCCCTGCCGGAAACCACCACCCTGGTGCTGTGGTTTCCCACCCTCTCCCCTGGCGGCAGGCAGGCCCCGCGCTGGAACAGCTTTTTAAAGAAAGCGGAAAAATGCGGCAGCGTGCTGCTGCTGGGCAGGCGATCCCCCGAAGAACTGCGGGGGGAGCTTACCAGGCAGGCAAAAAAGGCAGGCTGCACCCTGCCCCCCAAATCCCTCCGGCTGCTGCTGGACTATGGGGGCCAGGATATGAACCGGCTGCTGGGGGAAATGGAGAAGCTGTGCGCCTACACCTTAGGCATGGGGGAAACAGAGATAACCCCCGCCGCCATAGAGCGCCTGGTGCCCAAAAGCACGGAAATCACAGTGTTCCTTATGGTGGACGCATTGGTAGAGGGGAATTACCAGCGGGCATACAGCCTTTTGGAAAACCTTTTCGCCCAAAAGGAAAAGCCCACCATGATCCTGGGGGCCATGGCCTCTGCCTATGTGGACATGTACCGGGTGCAGGGCGCTTTGGACAGCGGCCTGCAGGCAGACGCACCCCTCGCTTACGGGGACTATAAGGGCAAAGACTTCCGCCTGCGCCGGGCACAGAAAAACCTGCGGCGCATCAGTGGCCCCACCCTCTGCCAGTGCCTTTCCCTGCTGCTGGAGGCAGATCTTTCCTTAAAAAGCTCCCGGCTCCAGGACAGGCTGGTGTTAGACGGGCTTATTGCCCGGCTGCTGCTGTGCTGCACCCAGGGGGTGGACAGATGATGCGGGTGCGGGAGGCCATCGTGGTGGAGGGCCGGTATGACAAAAGCCGCCTTTCTTCCCTGGTGGAAGGGGTTATTATAGAGACAAGGGGCTTCGGCATTTTCCAGGACAAAGAGCGGCTGGCCCTTTTGCGCAGGATGGCCCGGGAGCGGGGGCTTATCGTGCTCACAGACAGCGACGGGGCCGGGTTCCTCATCCGCTCCAAGCTTTCCGCCTGCATCCCCCCGGAGCAGATAAAGCACGCCTATATCCCCGACGTGTACGGCAAGGAGCGCCGTAAGGCAAAGCCCTCCAGGGAGGGCAAGCTGGGGGTGGAGGGCCTGCCCCTGCCGGTGCTGCGGGAAGCCTTGCTGCGGGCAGGGGCGCACATTGCCGGGGAGGAACAGGAAGGCCCCTCTGGGAAGGAGGGGCCTGTAACCAAAGGTGATTTTTACGATTTAGCCCTCAGCGGCGCCCCGGACAGCGGGGAAAGGCGCCGGGCCCTGCAAAAGAAGCTGGGCCTGCCGGAGCGGCTTTCGGCAAACGGCCTGCTGCAGGCAGTAAACGCCCTGTACGGGCGGGAGGAATTTACCCGGATGGCCCGGAAGATGCTGGCCGCAGGGGAGAAGGAGGACGCGGAAGATGGAGCTGACTAGACAGGTGCTGGACGACGTAAAGTTTGAGACAAAGGGCCGCTGGTACAATGCCGACCAGGTGGACGAGTTTTTGGAGGAGCTGGCGGAAAGCGTGGAGCAGGCTCAGGCCGAGGTGGCCCGGCTGCGCCAGGAGGTGCGGGGGTTAAAAAGCGAAATCCGCACGGTGCGGGCGGAAAAAAGCCAGCTAGAGCACCGCCACGATTACGAGCTGGAGCGGGAGCAGGCCCGGCTTTTAGAGGACGTGAAGGCTTTAAAGCAGTTCCGGGAGCAGTTTAGGCGGGCAATAGAGCAGGATGCCCGGCAGGTGCTGGATCAGGCGCGCTCCATGGGCTCTGACAGGCTGTTGTAAGGAGGGAAGCTTATGTCCATTGAAACAGAACGCCTTATCCTGCGCAGGCCGGAGATGGCAGACGCCCCCGCCATGCTGGAAATACGCAACAGCCCTTATGTGCTGCGGTATAACCCCATGAAGCCCTGGGAGCTGCCCCGGATGGAAAAGCAGGTGGAAGAGGAAATAAAGGCCCAGCGCACCTTTTACATAGAGGAAAAGGGAACCTCCGCCCTTTTGGGAGGGGTCTGGCTGGAGCCGGACGATCTGCGCCATGGCCTTACCTCCTTCACCCTGTCCTATTATCTGGCGGAATCCGCCGCTGGCAAAGGCTATATGACCGAAGCGCTTTCCGCCCTTATCCCCTATATCTTTCAGGAGCTGGGGGCGCAGGTGCTTGCCGCCCGGGTTTTTTCCGAAAACAGGCCCTCTGCCCGGCTGCTGCAAAAGCTGGGCTTCACCTGCGAGGGAACCCTGCGCCAGGCTGTGGCCACACCCAGGGGAGAAATCTTTGACGACATGATCTTCTCCCTTTTGCGGGAGGAGGCACAGCCGCAGGAGTGTCTAAATCACAGAGTTTATAAACAGAACCCAATAAATTTGTAAAATTAATTTTAGGATCAAACCCTTTTTAAAAGGGTTTGTGGGGTTTGCAGGGGCAAAGCCCCTGCACCGCCGGAGGCATAAAACGCGCGGTTGGTCACTCCCCACAGCCGCTCCGGTAAGGGACATTTTCCCATTTTCAAAAGAGAGGAATGTATTGCTATGGGCAAGCCCTATGTAGTCGCCATTGCAGGAGGCACCTGCAGCGGCAAATCCACCCTGACAGACCGCCTGGAGGCCCTCTTTTCCCCCAGGTGCAAAACAGTGGCCTTCCACATGGATTCCTATTTCAAAAAGGAGCCGCCCAATACCATTGCCCCCATCACCCGCAAGGAGTATGTGGAGCACAACCACCCCGACACCCTGGAGCTGCCCCGCATGTATGAGGACTTTGCCCGGGTTACGGCTGAGGGCAGCGATGCCCAGCTTGTGCTGGCAGAGGGCCTTTTTGCCCTGTACCTGGACGATATCCGGGAGCGGGCAGACCTGAAAATTTTCGTCGATCTTGCCAGCGACGAGCGCCTGGCCCGCCGCATTGTCCGGTTCATGGCCTGGGGCCAGACCTTTGAGGAGGTAACAGAGCGGTATCTGGACACTGTGCGCTTTCGGCACAACGAGCTTATCGAGCCTACCCGCTGGCATGCGGATCTGGTGGTAAACGGCACCCTGGACAGCTCCCAGGCGGTAGACGTGGCTGCCTGCTTCATCGAAAAGAAGGCCGGGCTGCTGTAAGCACAGCCTGCCCCCTTCAGAGGCGTTTCCCTCCGCGGCGGAAGCGCTTACTGCAGTTGATATTTCCCCTTCCCCACCTTCTTTAAAACCCCGTCCTCGCACAGCTTTCTCACCACCCGCTGAAGTTGCCTGCGGCTGCAGCGGAACTGCAAAAGCCCCGCGTTAATGCTGTGCAGGGTGTGATCAGGCTGGATGTCCCGGAGAAAGGCCACCACCTTCTCCGCCAAACGCTGCCCCGGGCGCCCTGCCATAGCGGACAGCATAACCAGCCGCACAGAATACTCCAGCAGGCGCCGCAGGAACAGGCTGTCCTTTTCCAGGACAGCCCTGTTTTTTTCTATGGGCAGCGCTATGCAAAGGGTGTCCTCCAGAGCCTCCGTATAGAGGGCAGGCTGGCTTTCCCGCACAAACTCCATCATGCCCAGCATATCCTGCTCCGCGCCCTGGGCCACGGAATAATCCCCGCCGTCCTCCCGCAGGCCGTATATCCGCACAGAGCCTTCCAAAATAAAGAGGAAATCTTTCAGCGGGCGGTCGGGGGCTGCCAGCAGCTCGTGCTTTTTGTAGCCCACCAGCCGGAACCCCTGGGGGCTTCCGGAAAAGAAACCCTGTATGCCTTTTTCCTCCATCAGCCGTTCCAGCAAAGCCTTGTTCCGGATTTGTTCCATATGCCCCGCCGTCCCTTTCCCTATATATTTTTGCACAGCCCGGTAAATTTTTTCTTATTGTGCCATATGACACAATAAAAGTCAAGGCAGATATGGTATAATTTCCCTGAGAATACGGGTACGCGATACCCATCCCTACAGGAGGAGCAAATTATGAGCAAAAAACTGAAAATCGGCATTGTGGGCTGCGGCGGCATTGCCAACCAGAAGCACCTGCCCGCCATGAAGGCAAACAGCGACCTGTGCGAGGTGGTGGCTTTCTGCGATATCATCCCCGAGCGGGCAGAGAAGGCTGCCAAGGAGTATGGCACAGAGGGCGCTAAGGTCTATGAGGATTACCATGACCTGCTGGCAAACCCGGAGGTTGAGGTTGTCCATGTGCTGACCCCCAACGTGGCCCACTGCCCCATCACAGTGGCTGCCTTTGAGGCTGGCAAGCATGTCTATTGCGAAAAGCCCATGGCCCATAACACCGCCGACGCGGAGAAGATGATCGACGCCTGGAAAAAGTCCGGCAAGCAGTTCACCATCGGCTACCAGAACCGCTTCCGCCCGGAAGTGCAGAACCTGAAGAAAGCCTGCGACAAGGGTGAGCTGGGCGATATCTATTACGGCAAGGCCCATGCCATCCGCCGCCGGGGCGTGCCCACCTGGGGCGTGTTCCCGGACAAGTCCAAGCAGGGCGGCGGCCCCCTCATCGACATCGGCACCCATGCCCTGGACATCACCCTGTGGTGCATGAACAACTATGACGTGGAAAGCGTCACTGGCTCTGTGTTCTACAAGCTGGGAGAGCTGGAGCAGGCCACCGAAGGCAACCTCTTCGGGCCGTGGGATCCCAAAACCTTTGAGGTAGAGGACAGCGCCATGGGCTTTATCCGCATGAAGAACGGCGCAGCCATCTCCCTGGAGTCCTCCTGGGCCATCAACATGCTGGAGTCCCGGGAAGCCAGCACCACCCTGTGCGGCACCCTGGCAGGCGCGGAAATCCGCTCTGGCATGAGCTATGCCAAGGACGAGCTGATTTATAACCGGGGCCGCAACGGCCAGCTTATGGAGGAGAGCATTTCCTCTGCAGGAGCCATCGCCTTCTTCGACGGGGCCGCCGGCAGCGCAGGCGTTGCTGATAACCGCCAGTGGCTGGAAGCAGTCCTGAACGGCACCCAGCCGCTGGTGAAGCCTGAGGAAGCCCTGGTGGTCACCAAGGTGCTGGAAGCCATCTATGAGGCTGACAGGACAAAGCAGGAAATCCGTTTCTAAAAAGCGGGAAATCCGTTTCAGCAAAGAAGGGCCGGGAGGGCATTCCTCCTGGCCTTTTTCCTTTTGCCGCGTTATGGCTGTGCAAGGAGCAGGAAGGCTTCTTCTTTAAAAACATTTGTTCGTGAATTTTCCGGAAACACATTGCTTTTAGAGGGAATATGGAGTATAATCAGCAGTAGAAATCAAGACAGAGGAGTGTTTACGCATATGGCAGAAAAAAAGCAGGCGCCCATCAGCACCCGGGCCTCTGACGTAAAGCCGGAGGAAAAGGCCAAGGCCCTGGAAACAGCCCTGGCCCAAATTAAGAAGCAGTTTGGGGAAGGGGCTGTCATGCGCCTGGGCCAGGACAGCGAACTGAACGTGGAGGCCATCCCCACCGGTTCCCTGTCCCTGGATTTGGCCCTGGGGATAGGCGGCCTGCCCAGAGGGCGCATCATCGAGATGTACGGGCCAGAGTCCTCTGGCAAAACCACCCTGGCCCTGCACTGCATTGCCGAGGGCCAGAAAATGGGGGGCAACGCCGCTTTCATTGACGTGGAGCACGCCTTGGATCCTGTCTATGCCGGGCACCTGGGGGTGGACGTGGAAAGCCTGCTGGTGTCCCAGCCGGACACCGGGGAGCAGGCCCTGGAGATTACGGAAGCCCTGGTGCGCTCCAATGCCATCGACGTGATTGTGGTGGACTCTGTGGCGGCTCTGGTGCCTCGGGCGGAAATCGAGGGGGACATGGGCGACACCCATGTGGGCCTCCAGGCCCGGCTTATGAGCCAGGCCCTGCGCAAGCTGGCAGGCGCCATCTCCAAGTCAAACTGCGTGGCCATCTTCATTAACCAGCTCCGGGAAAAGGTAGGCGTGGTGTACGGCAACCCGGAGGTCACCCCCGGCGGCAGGGCGCTGAAATTCTATGCCTCTGTGCGGGTGGAGGTGCGCAAAGGCGAGGTCATTAAAAACGGCACAGACATGATTGGCGCCAGAACAAAGGTGAAGGTGGTCAAGAATAAAATCGCCCCGCCCTTCCGCACAGCAGAGTTCGATGTCATGTACGGCACAGGCATTTCCCGCACAGGGGAGCTTTTGGATATTGCCGTACAGCTTGAAATCGTCCAGAAAAGCGGGGCCTGGTTCTCCTATAACGGGGAGCGCATCGGCCAGGGCCGGGACAAGTCCAAGGACTACCTGGCAACCCACCCGGAGGTGTCGGCGGAAATTGAAAAGCTGGTGCGGGAAAATGTCAGCAAGCTTTATGACAACGGCCCTGCAAAGGGCGGCGTGAAGCCGGTGGAGCTGCCGGAAGCCCCTGCCCCGGAAGCGCCCCCTCCGGCCCCCGCCGCTAAAAGCGCCCCGAAAAAGCCCAGCATTGACATTACGGTGGACGACTGATGGAATTGACAGCAGCAGAACCCCGCCGCCACCGCCTGACCCAGCTTTACATAGACGGAGAGCAGGCCGTAAAAGTGGATACGGAAACCTTCCTGCGATCCGGCCTGCGCCTGGGGGATGAGCTGGACGACGAAGAGCTTCACCAGTTGATACAGGCTTCCGATGCCCACAGGGCCAGGGAAAAGGCCTTGTATCTGCTGGAGCACCGGGCGCACTCCAAAAAAGAGCTAACGGAAAAAATCGCCCGCACCGCAGCCAGCCGGGAGGCCGCAGAGGCCGCCGCAGACCGCATGGAGGAACTGGGGCTTTTAAACGACGAGGAATACGCCCGCCGCTATGCCCAGGAGCTTTTCACCCGCAAGCGGTACGGCGCTATGCGGGTGAGACAGGAATTGCGCCAAAAGGGCATAGATCCAGAGCTGATAGAGGAGCTTCTGGCGGAATATGCAGACGAGGACGCGGCCCTGGAGAACATGCAGGCACTGCTCTTTAAAAAATATCCCGGCTGGCAGGAGGACGAAAAAGTGCGCCGCCGGGCCTTTGCCGCCCTCCAGCGGCTGGGATACGCTTACACCGACATCCGCCGGGCCATGGAGATAGAGCCGGAGTGAGCGAAGGCCTTGGGACTCTTTCTCGCCTGCCGGCTCGGTCGGTTCGCATGCTTGCAAACGCTCGCGCGAAGCGCGAACGTATGGCCGCTGGCAGACGCTCACCCCAAACCCCGCTTCTCGCCTGCCGGCTCAAAGACCTTGGGGTGCTGCCCCAAACCCCGCAAGCCTTTTTGAAAAAAGGCTTGATCCAAAAACCGCGATACACATGTATGATGAAAGAAAGGATTCAGCCATGATATTATCCACGCAAACCGATTTCCTGGGCCGCGCCTATGGCGAGGCAGAAGCCATCCGTATGCTGGCAAAGGCGGGCTTTGACGCCTATGATTTCAGCTTTTTCCCCATGTTTGAAAACCCCGAGTACCCCATAAACGGCCCGGGTTTCCGGGAATATGCCCAGTCCCTCCGGGCTGTGGCAGAGGAAGCTGGCATTGCCTGCAACCAGGCCCACGCCCCCTTCGCCTCCTCCACCGGCGACCCCGAGGATGACGACCGCCGCTTTAAGGCCATTGTGCGCTCTATGGAGGCCGCTTCCATCCTGGGGGCCAAGGTAATTGTGGTACACCCCAAGCACCACCTGCCCTATATCACCCACGCGGCAGAGCTGCAAAAGATGAACGAGGAATTTTACAAACGCCTTGTGCCCTACTGCGAAAAATTCGGCGTCAAAGCAGCCTGCGAAAACATGTGGCAGGAAAACCCTGTGGCAAACCGCATTATCGACAGCACCTGCTCCCGGCCCCAGGAGTTCTGTGCGTATATCGACCAGGCAGACAGCCCCTGGATAGTGGGGTGTCTGGACGTGGGCCACACTGCCCTGACAGACGAGGACTTAGGCGGCTTTATCCGGGCCATGGGGCCGAAGCGCCTGCAGGCCCTCCATGTCCACGACAACGATTTCCTGGAGGACTCCCACACCATGCCCTTCACCTGCAAGATAGATTTCTCCGCCCTGGTCACAGCCCTGAAGGAAATAGGCTATGAAGGGGACTTCACCCTGGAGGCAGATCACTTCCTGGAAAAATTCCCCCTGCCTTTGGTGCCCGACGCCCTTGCCCTGCTCTATAAAACCGGGCGCTTCCTGGCAGACCAGTGCGAAAAGCTTTAAGGCAGCACCGCACAATTCCCTGCTTTCGCCTTAGGGCTTGTTTGAAAATAGAGAAAGTGCCGAGTTTTTGAGACAAAACAAGGCGGTTTCAAGGCGGAAACCGCAAGACAGGCTGTCGCCTGTCGAGGATTTCCAACACAGAAAACGCACGTTTTGGACAAAAAGACGGTGTTTGCGATTTTTCAAACAAGCCCTAGGCGGTATTGCCTTAACAGCAGTAAAACCAATTGCGCACCACAGGCATTTATCTGTAATTTCAGAGCAAAGCCGCCTGCCGGGATGAAGCCTGGCAGGCGGCTCTTTCTGTCTTAATTTTTCGGAGGATATGGAAATGCATGGCTGGATATGGTATAATAGCCACAGGCTATTATACTTGATTATAAAATTGCCCCGCCCGGTTCTTCCCTTCGGTCAGACGGGCGATGGGCATATACCAACGCGCTGTGCGCTTATGGTATCATGTGTTCTGACGAACACTTGGGAGTATCCCTCTCGCGCATAGCGCTCGCCCCCTGCTTCGCAGGGGTATCGGGAACTCCGGATAAAGTTATGGTATAATAGCTGTAAGCTATTATATTTGATTATAAAATTGCCCCGCCCGGTTCTTCCCTTTGGTCAGACGGGTGACAGGCATATACCAACGCGCTGTGCGCATACAGCAGGAAGTACGTAAAAAACAAGGCTGAATAAAGGAAACAAAGCGGCATGATAAAAATTTTATTCGTATGCACAGGCAACACCTGCCGCAGCCCTATGGCGGAAGGGCTGTTCCGGCAGATGGCAGAGCAGTACGGCACAAAGGGGCATGTACTGTGCCAGAGCGCGGGGCTTTCCGCGGTGGAGGGGGAACCTGCGGCAGAAAACGCGGTGCTGGCCTGCCAAGAGCTGGGAATAGACATTTCCGGCCACAAGGCCCGGCGGGTTTCCGGGGAGGAGATCCCCATATGGGACGTGTTCTTCACCATGTCCAAAACCCATGGGTACATTTTAGAACAGGCCGGGGCGCTGCCGGAGCGGATATACGTCCCCGGCTTTATTGCCGATCCCTTTGGGCAGGATCTGCAGGTTTACCGCCAGTGCCGGGACAAGCTGCAGGACGAGCTGCAAAAGTTCTGGGACAAGCTTGCCCCTTGGATAGAGGACAGGCCATGAGCCTGGAGGTGCGCCCTATGGAAGAGGGGGACTTGGAAGCTTTGGCGGCCTTGGAAGCCCTGTGCTTTTCAGAACCCTGGAGCCAGGAATCCCTGGGAGAGGAGCTTTCCAACCCCAACGCCTGTTTCCTGACGGCAGCAGAGGGCGGGGAAGTTTTGGGCTATGGAGGAATGCATTTTGCCTGCGGGGAGTTTTACCTGGACAACCTGGCGGTTTTCCCCCAGCACAGGCACAAAGGCGCGGCCCGGGCCATCCTGCTGGCCCTGCGGGACTTTGCCCTTGCCCAAAAGGGCGCTTTCCTCACCTTAGAGGTGCGCCCCTCCAACACCGCCGCCATCGCCCTGTATACAGGGCTGGGATTCCGGGAAACAGGCAGGCGGAAAAATTTTTATACCCGCCCTGCAGAGGACGCCCTGCTTTTGCAGTTGGATTTAACAGGGGAGGCATAGGCATATGATTCTTTTAGGCATTGAAAGCTCTTGCGACGAGACTGCCGCCGCTATAGTGGAGGACGGCAGGCAGATACTTTCCTCGGTAGTGGCCTCCCAGATTGAGCGGCACCGGGTGTTCGGCGGCGTGGTGCCGGAAATCGCCTCGCGGCTGCACAGCGAAGCCATCACAGGGGTGGTGCAGGAGGCCCTGTCCCAAAGCGGGAAGCAGCTTTCCCAGATAGACGGCATAGCCGTCACCTGCGCCCCAGGGCTTATTGGGGCACTGCTGGTGGGGGTGAATTTCGCCAAAGGGCTGGCCCTTTCCGCCGGGCTGCCCCTTGTCCCGGTACACCACCTGCGGGGCCATGTGGCCTCCAACTATCTCACAAGTCCCAGCCTCACGCCTCCTTTCCTGTGCCTGGTGGTGTCAGGAGGCCACTCCCACATTGTGGCAGTGGAGGATTACACCCGCCTGCGGGTGCTGGGCCGCACCCGGGACGACGCGGCAGGAGAGGCTTTCGACAAGGCGGCCCGGGCCATGGGGATTCCCTATCCGGGCGGGGTGGAACTGGATAAAATCGCGGAGGGGGGCAACCCCCAGGCCTATAAGCTTCCCCAGCCCCATGTGGCAGGCGCGCCCCTGGACTACAGCTTTTCCGGGCTGAAAACAGCGGTGCTGAACCTGCTGCACAACGCCAAACAGAAAGGGGAGAAAGTCAGTATCCCGGATCTGTGCGCCAGCTACAGGCAGGCGGTGGTGACCAGCCTGACAACAGCCTTTATGAAGGCAGCAGAGCAGACGGGCATGAAGAAACTGGCTGTGGCCGGCGGGGTGTCTGCCAACCGCCTGCTGCGGCGGGAGCTGGGGGCGCTGTGCGAAAAGGCCGGGAAAGAGCTGTACCTGCCTGCCCTGCCCCTGTGCGGGGACAACGCGGCCATGATAGCCAGCCAGGGCTACTATGAATATCTGGCAGGGAACCGGGCGGGATCTGATCTGAACGCCTCCCCCAACATGCCCATAGACTTTCTGGCGGGACAGCCGTAAGGCCTTTGGAGCGGCCCCATTTTGCAGGACGGAGCTGGGTTTCTTGCAAAACCGATTGTGAACAAAGTGTTAAAATTGATAAAATAAAGCAAAAACCTGCTGTTTTGTAAACGAATTGTCACACCTGTAACAGGATTGTCCCTTGACAAAAAACGGCAAAAATCTAGAAAACAGCGGGAAATTTTTCCCGGGCAGCCGGGAGCAAAAAAGGGGGGATATACATGCGGGTTGTATTGCAGCGGGTAAACCGGGCAGTCCTCACAGTGGAGGGCCTAAGCCCCCGGGGCATCGGGGAGGGCCTTGTGGCCTTTCTGGGGGTGCTGCAGGGGGACGGGGAGCCCCAGGCAGACTTCCTGGCAGAGAAAATCTGCGGGCTGCGGATTTTCAAAGACGAGGCGGACAAGATGAACCGATCCCTGCTGGACGTAGGCGGGGAGCTGCTGGTGGTGTCAAACTTCACCCTGGGCACAGACTGTAAGCGGGGGCGCAGGCCCTCCTTCGACATGGCGGCCCCGCCGGAGCTGGCAAAAGCCCTGTATGAGCGGGTGGTGGAAAAGGCCCGGGCTTTGGGGGTGCGGGTGGAAACCGGGGAGTTTGGGGAGCACATGCACGTGCTGGTGGAAAACGACGGGCCGGTGAATATCATTATCGACACAGAGAAAATAGGAAAATAAAACTTTTCGGGAGGTACTTGCGTGAAAAACTTGGATTTGGATTTTATGGCGCTGCTTATGGACAAAACCGGCTTTCCCCAGGAAGCCAAGGCAAGCCTGCTGGAAAGCGCCCGGGCAATGGAGGACAAGGGGCAGGCCCCGGCCCTTTTAGAGGCCCTGGACGCTTTTTACCAGAACGGCTTTTCCACAAAGGATGCCCAGCCCGCCATTGACGCCATGGCGGAAAAGGCAGCTTTAAGCCCTTATACCGTTTGGATGCTTTTCCTCATGCAGGGGGCCAAGCGTGCCAAAGGGGACTATGAAAAGAAGGGCGTGGGCGAGGACATTTTCTGGGCCACCTTCTCCGACTTGCGCTATAAAGCATTGGAGTGCAAGGAAAACCACGATGTGTGGGGCACCTTTGTGGCCTTCTGGTATCCCATTTTCTATTCCTGCGACATTGTGAAGCTGGGCCGGCTGGAGTATGAAAACCGCGCCTACGACGGCCCTGCCTATGAGAAAAACGGCTTTTCCCTGCGCCCCGGGGACAAGGTGAAAAGCATCCACATCCCCTCCAGCGGCGAGCCGTTTAACAGGGAGGCCCGGATGGACTCCTACCGGCAGGCCTATGCCTTTTTCAAGGAAGAGCTGGGAGGGGGGCCGCTTTTCTGCGTGTGCCATTCCTGGCTGCTGTATCCGGAGTATAAGAAAATCCTGAAGCCCGGCTCCAATATCGTAGATTTCCAGTCTGATTTTGACATCATCAAGGCGGACGCAGAGGAATTCGGAGACGCCTGGCGGGTGTTCGGGCCTCAGCACACCCTGCCTGCCGCAGATCTTCCAGAGGACACCTCCATGCGCCGGGCCTTTAAGCAGCACCTGCTTTCCGGCGGCACCACCGGGGAGGGGCTGGGGATCCTGATTTTTGACGGGGAGAAAATTGTGAACGTGTAAGACCTCGGGGCTTTGCCCCGAACCCCACAACCCCTTTTGAAAAAGGGGTTGACCCTAAAACCAAGAAAGGGCATTTAAAAATGAAAAAGATTGTTTTAACCGGGTTCTCAGATGAGATTGCCCCGGGCTTTGACCAGCAGCTTGCGGCTGTGAAGGAATTTGGCCTGGGCTACATAGAGCTGCGGGCCGCGGACGGCATCAATGTTTCCGATTTCACCCCGGAGAAGCTGCGGGAGGTGAAGGGGAAGCTGGCGGAGGCCGGAATCAAGGTGTCCTCCATCGGCTCGCCCATTGGGAAAATCAACATAGCGGACGATTCCCAAGGGCACATGGAAAAGTTCAAGCGCACCCTGGAAATCCAGAAGGAGCTGGACGCGCCCTTCCTGCGGATGTTCAGCTTTTACCTGCCGGAGGGGAAATCTCCGGCAGACTGCAAAGAGGAGGTTTTCAGCCGGGTGGGCGCCCTTGCGGAGGAAGCGGGACGCTGGGACGCGGTTCTGCTCCACGAAAACGAAAAGGAAATTTACGGGGACACAGCCCCCCGGTGTTTGGAGTTGATGAAAGCCTTTTACGGGCCGCATTTTAAAGGGATTTTCGATTTCTCCAACTTTGTGGAGGTGGGCCAGGACACCCTGGAAGCTTACCAGATGCTGAAGCCCTATATTGCCTATATCCATGTGAAAGACTGCCTGGCAGAAGAAAAACGGGTGGTGCCCGCCGGAAAGGGGGACGGGCACGTGAAAGAGATTTTGTCTGATTTGATTGCCGGGGGCTTTGCGGGCTTCCTCTCCCTGGAGCCGCACCTGACAGACTTTATGGGCCTTGCCGCTCTGGAGCAGCACGCCCAGAAGCGGGAGGAAACCGACGGGAAGGCCGCCTGGAAAACCGCCTTGGACGCGCTGCGGGGGATTTTACAGGAAATACCGGCGGCGCAATAATGGAAAACGGGAGGGACAGCTTGTGGAAGGAAGCTTGAAAAGCGCGGTTATCGGCTGCGGCGGCATTGCCCAGGTGCATGGGGCCGTGCTGCGGGACATGGAGAGCGCAAATCTCATTGCCTGCGCGGACATTATCCCGGAGAGGGCGCAAGCCTTTGGGGAGAAATTCGGAGCCAGGGCTTACAGCTCTTTAGAGGAACTGCTGGAAAAGGAGCAGCCGGAGGTGGTGCATCTGTGTACCCCCCATTACCTGCACACCCCTATGGCAAAGCTTTGCGCCCAGCGGGGCATCCACGTTTTCACAGAGAAGCCCCCGGTGATAGACCGGGAGCAGTGGCAGGCATTTTCCAGCCTGGGGGACATCCCCGGCGTGCGCGTTGGCGTGTGCTTCCAGAACCGCTATAACCCAAGCGTCCGGCTGCTCCGGGAGCTGCTGGAAGGCGGCAAACCGGGAAAGCTTTTAGGCGGCAGGGCTTTTGTCACCTGGAGCCGGGACGCGGCCTATTATACGGAAAGCGGTTGGCGGGGGAAGCTTGCGACAGAAGGCGGCGGCGCGCTGATTAACCAGTCTATCCACACGCTGGATTTACTGGTGCAGTTTTTCGGCAAACCCAGCGGGGCGGAGGCCTCCATGGCAAACAGGCACTTAAAGGGCGTTATCGAGGTGGAGGATACCCTGGAGGCTGCCATTGACTTTGCGGGGCGCACTGCCCTGTTTTACGCCACCACCGCCTATTGCGCCAACTCCCCCGTGATGCTGGAGCTGGTGTGCGAAAACGCCACCCTGCGCATGGAGGAAGAGAACGTCACCCTGCTTTGGGCAGACGGCCGGACAGAGCACCGCTCTTTCCCCCAGGGGGGCGGCCCCGGGGCCGGCAAGGCCTATTGGGGCAGCAGCCACGGGCTGTGCATTGGGGATTTCTACCGCTGCGTGCAGGCGGGAGAGCCTTTTCCCAACGACATCCCCGGGGTGCGGGACACGATGGAGTTGATGCTGGCGGTGTATCAGAGCGCCCGGGAAGGATAGAACCGGGCCGCAAACCGCCGTTTTTTCAAAACGGCGCCGCGGCAAAGGCGCGGAGAGGGGGCATGGAACCATGCCCCCTCTGTTTGCGGGCCGGACGCGGCGGGCAGAAGGTTGGGAAAGGAGGGGCAGGGATGGAGGATATACTGGGGCAAGCGCCTGGCCTGCTGCTTGCCTGGTATGAAAAAAATGCCAGGGTGCTGCCCTGGCGGGAGGACCCAAGGCCTTACCGGGTGTGGGTGTCGGAAATTATGCTGCAGCAAACCCGGGTGGAGGCGGTGAAGCCTTATTTCCAGCGGTTTATGGAGGCGCTGCCCACAGTGGAGGCACTGGCAGAGGCCCCGGAAGAACAGGTGCTGAAGCTATGGGAGGGGCTGGGCTATTACAGCCGGGCCAGGAACCTCCACAGGGCGGCAAAGCTGGTGGCGGAGCGATATGACGGGGAAGTCCCCGGCACTGTGAAGGAACTGCTGGCCCTGCCGGGGGTGGGCAGCTATACGGCGGGGGCTGTGGCGTCCATTGCCTTCGGGGCGCAGGCCCCGGCAGTGGACGGCAATGTGCTGCGGGTGGTGTCCCGGCTGCTGTGCCGGGAGGAGGACATCCTCTCCCCTGTGGTGAAAAAAAAGACGGAGCAGGAGATAGCCGCTATCCTGCCCCAGGGCCGGGCAGGGGATTTTAACCAGGCCATGATGGAACTGGGGGCGCTTATCTGCCTGCCAGGAGGGAACCCCGCCTGCAAAAGCTGCCCCCTGGAAGGAATTTGCAGAGCCAGGGCCTTGGGGGTGGAAGGCTCTCTGCCGGTAAAGGCCCAGAAGAAGCCCCGGCGTGTGGAAGAGCGGACGGTGTTCCTGCTGGTTTGCGGGGGCCGGGCCGCCCTGCGCCAAAGGGACGAAAAGGGGCTTTTAGCGGGGCTGTGGGAGCTGCCCGCCGCTTCCGGGCAGCTCCATGAGAAGGAGGCCCGGCAGGTTTTGCTGGGATGGGGGCTGAAGCCAGGGGCGCTTCGGAAGCTGGATAATGCCTGCCATGTGTTTACCCACCTGGAGTGGCACATGACTGCCTGGGCCGGGGAGGCGGAAGCGCCCTGCCCCGGGTTCTTCTGGGCGTCAAAGGAGGATTTGCGGCGGGACATCACCCTGCCTTCCGCTTTCAAAGCGTACCGGGCAGAGCTTTTCCGGCTGCTGGGAGAGGAGCCATAAAACCCCCGGGCGCGGAGGGGGCTGGATTTCCAGATAAAGGCGGCGCATGCTTCCCGCCGCTTTTAGGGCTGCATCTCCCCTTTCCGGCAGGCTTTGGGAAAAACTATCCTGCCCTGCAAATTTTCCGCTTCCCTGCGAAAACTAATCCCATAAAGATTGACCTTTTTCCAGGTTTGGGGTACAATATATCCAATGCAAACACAAGTCCAGCGCAAGATTTGGGCGCAACCCTTTAGACGGCAGGAGACTTTATGGCACAGGAAAAGAAACAAAGCTTTATGAAAGGGGCGGCAATTTTGTCTGCCTCTACTTTGCTTGTAAAAATATTGGGGCTTTTGTTTTCCATTCCCCTTGCGAACATTATAGAGCCTTCCGCCATGTCCTATTTCTACACAGCCTATGATATTTTCGCTGTGTTTCTCATGCTTTCCACCGCGGGCCTGCCCATTGCCGTTTCCCGCATGGTGGGCACCGCCTATGCCCAGGGCCGCAAAAGGGAGGCAGACCGGGTGTTTGCCGTAGCCTTCTGGCTGTTCTTCTCCATCGGGCTGCTGGGCGCCCTGCTGATGGTTTTCTTTTCCAACCAGATAGCCGGGTTCTACAACAACCCCCGGGCCAGCTATACCATTGTTGCCCTGGCCCCCACCCTGTTCTTCCTGTCTATTATGTCCGCCCTGCGGGGCTATTTCCAAGGGCGCTCCAACATGACGCCCACAGCCATTTCCCAGAGCATTGAGGCCATTACCAAGGTGATTATCGGCGTGGGGCTGGCGGTGTTCATCCTCCGGCAGTATGACTCCCACATGTGGGCGGCAGTGGGGGCCATTGTGGGGGTTTCGGTCAGCGCCTTCCTGGGGATGCTGTACCTGGTGTTTGCCAAAATCCGCCAGAAGCGCCGGGACAGGGAGGCTTTAAGCCAGGACGATTCCCCTATGCGCTCCCGCAAGGAGCTGCTTATCCTCCTCACCCGCTTTGCGGTGCCCATCACCTTAGGCTCCTGCTTTTTAAGCGTGCTGGACTCTGTGGACTCTGCGGTGATTATGGACAGGCTGCAAAACGCGGCGGGCTTCACCCAGGAGGCCTCGGAGAGCCTGCGGGCCATGCTGGGCCATGCCCGGAAATTTTTCGATTTGCCCGGGGCCTTTGTGATCCCTATTGCAAACTCCCTGCTGCCTGCCCTTTCCGGGGCCATTGCCTCTAAGGACAGGCGGTCGGTGGATTTGATTTCCTCTGTGTCCATGCGGGTGACCCTGCTGATTTCCATTCCCGCCAGTGTGGGGATGGCCATTTTCGCAGAGCCTATCTGCGGCCTGCTTTTAGCCGGAAGGCCGGAGACAGCCGCCGCCACAGCGCCGCTGCTTTCCATGCTCAGCGTAGCCATTGCCTTTAACGCCACCCTGTATACGGGAAACGCCATTTTGCAGTCCTTTGGCAGGCCTGTTATCCCGGTGCTGAACATGGCGGCAGGCGGCATTATCAAGATAGCCCTTTCCTATGCGCTGGCAGGCATCCCGGAGATTAACGCCATGGGTTCCGCCATCAGCACAGCGGCGGCTTACTTTGTGATGATGGTTTTAAACTTCATTGCCATTAAGGGAAGCCTGCCCAACATGGACAGCGTGATTGGCATCTCTTTGCCCATCCTGCTTTCCTCCGCTGTGATGGGCCTTGTTTCCTATGGCTGTTATTATGGCCTGTGCCTGCTTGTAAGCCCCCGGATTGCCTTGCTGCCAGCCATTATGGTGGCTGTGGGGATATATGTCCTGTGCATTGTGGCGTTCCGGGCGGTGAGTTATGACGACGTGGCCATGCTGCCCAAGGGGGAAGCCCTGGCCCGGATGCTGAAGGTGAAAAAGAAGGTGCGGCCCCGGCACATGCGGCAAAAGCCCGCCAAAGGCCCCAGGGGCGCGCGGCATGGGCAGTGAGGGGGGCAAGGCCACTGGCGATTTGCGCCCCCCATATCCCACAAGGGGCCTGTCTCGCCTGCCGGCTCGGTCGGCCGTTGGACGCGCAACTTTTTTATATTTTTATGTTTTATAATATTTTAAACATAGTTTTCAGATCAATCCCTTTTTCAAAAGGGGTTGTAGGGTTTGGGGCAAAGCCCCAAGGTCTTGCAGGAAAAAGGAGGTTCCATATGGAATACAGCAAACTGAAAAGCGGCACAGACATCCGGGGGGAGGCGTGTGAAAATCCCCAAGGGCTGCCTGTCACCCTGACAGACGAGGTAGTGGAGGCCATTGCCGGGGCCTTCCTCAAGTGGTGCGAAAAGCGCCTGGGCCATCCGGCAGAGGGCCTGCGGATAGCGGTGGGCCGGGATTCCCGGATTTCCGGGCCGCGGATATTGGAGGCGCTGAAAAGGGTTTTCATCCGGTATGGCGTGCAGGGCTTGGACTGCGGCCTTGCCTCTACCCCCTCCATGTTTATGGCGGTGAAAAACCTTCCCTGTCACTGCTCGGTGCAGATAACCGCCAGCCACCACCCCTTTTACCGCAACGGCCTGAAATTCTTTACAGAGGAGGGGGGGCTGGACAGCCCGGACATTTCGGAAATCCTGGCGTATGCCCAGCAGGGCCTGTGCCCGGAAAAGGAGTGCCCCGGCGCCTGGGAAGAGGTTTGCCATATGCAAACCTATGCCCAGGGCCTGCGGGAGCAGATTAAGCGGGAGGTAAACGGGGAGGACTATGATCATCCCCTAAAGGGCCTGCACATTGTGGTGGACGCGGGCAACGGGGCCGGGGGCTTTTATGCCGGGGAGGTGCTGGAGCCTTTAGGGGCGGATGTTTCCGGCAGCCAGTTTTTAGAGCCGGACGGCATGTTCCCCAACCACATTCCCAACCCCGAGGACAAGGAGGCTATGGCGTCCATTTCCCAGGCTGTGGTGCGGGCAAAGGCAGACCTGGGCGTGATATTCGACACAGACGTGGACAGGGGCGCGGCAGTGGACAGCACAGGGCAGGAAATCAGCCGGAACCGCCTGGTGGCCCTTGCTTCCGCCATAGCCCTGGAAAAGGCCCCGGGGGGCACCATTGTCACTGATTCCATCACCTCCGACGGCCTGAAAACCTACATTGAGGAAACCCTGGGGGGACGGCACCACCGCTTTAAGCGGGGCTATAAGAATGTGATAAACGAGGCCCTGCGCTTAAACAAAGAGGGCACAGACTGCCCCCTGGCTATCGAAACCAGCGGGCACGCCGCCATGCGGGAAAACTATTTCCTGGACGACGGGGCCTATCTGGTGACGAAAATCATCATCAAGCTGGCGGCTTTGCGCAAAGAGGGGAAGGATTTAAAATCCCTGCTGGCCCCTTTGCGGGAGGCTGTGGAGGAAAAGGAAGTGCGCCTGCCCATTCTGGCAGAGGATTTCCGGGCCTGCGGCCAGAAGCTGATTGACAGCCTGGAGGCATATGCCAAGGCCCAAAGCTGGCAGATTGCCCCGGACAGCCGGGAAGGCCTGCGGGTCTCCTTCCCCAAGGGGGAGGGGGAAGGATGGTTTTTGCTGCGGCTTTCCGTGCACGACCCCATCCTGCCCCTGAACATAGAGAGCGATGTTTCCGGCGGCACAGAACAGATAAAGGAGAAGCTGTTAGGCTTTTTCCGCTCCCATGGGGAAGGCGTTGACATATCCCCCCTGGAGCGGGCGTGAACCGGCAAGGAGGAAAGCGGATGACAAAGTTGGGGGAAATGGGGGCGCTGGCCAGGAAAGCCGCCCGCACCCTGGCAGTTTTAGGCCCGGAAAAGGAAGCGGCCCTGATGAAAGCCGCCCAGGCGCTGCTGGCCCATGAGGAGGAAATCCTCATGGCAAACCGGGAAGATTTGGTGGCCGGAGAGGAAAAGGGCCTTACCCCCGCCCTTCTGGACAGGCTCCGGCTGACCCCGGAGCGCATCGCCTCCATGGCGGCGGCTATGGAAGAGGTGGCAAAGGCGGCGGATCCTATCGGGCAGGTGCTTTTAGGGGAAAAGCGGCCCAACGGTTTGCAAATCCAGAAAATTACCGTGCCCTTGGGGGTGGTGGGCATCATTTACGAGGCCCGGCCCAATGTGACCAGCGACGCCTGCGCCCTGTGCCTGAAGGCGGGAAACGCTGTTATCCTCCGGGGCGGCAAGGAGGCCCTTTGCTCCAACAAGGCCATTGTGCGGGTGCTGTGTGACGCACTTACAGGGGCAGGCCTGCCTTTGGGCAGTTTGCAGCTTGTGGAAGACCCGGGCCGGGAGGCGGCAAGGGAACTGATGGGCCTTACCGCCTATTTGGACGTGCTTATCCCCCGGGGCGGGGCAGGGCTTATCCGGGCTGTGAAAGAGCAGGCAAAGGTGCCTGTGATTGAAACCGGGGTGGGCAACTGCCACGTGTATGTGGATGAGTCCGCCAACCTGGACATGGCGGCGGAGATTATTTTTAACGCCAAAACCTCCCGGCCCTCGGTGTGTAATGCCATTGAAACTGTGCTTGTCCACAGTGCCATTGCGGACAAGGCCCTGCCCCTCATGGCCCGGCGGCTTTCCCAGAAGCAGGTGGAGCTGCGGGGTTGCCCCCGGGTGCGGGCTATCCTGCCGGAGGCCCTGGCTGCCATAGAGGAGGACTGGGCCACAGAATATCTGGACTATATTTTGGCTGTAAAGGTGGTGGATTCTTTGGAGGAAGCTCTTGACCACATTGCCCGGTATTCCAGCGGGCACAGCGAGTGCATTGTCACCGAGAGCTATGCCAATGCCCAGCGCTTCCTCCAGCAGGCGGACAGCGCTGCCGTATATGTAAACGCCTCCACCCGCTTTACGGACGGGGGCGAATTTGGCCTGGGGGCGGAAATCGGCATTTCCACCCAGAAGCTGCACGCCCGGGGGCCTATGGGCCTGCAGGCCCTTACCTCCCACAAGTTCCTCATCCGGGGAAGCGGGCAGGTGCGGTAACCTTGCTGGGGCGCGCTTTTTGCCTCTGGCGGGCAGGGGCCTGGCCCCTGCACCCTGCCAGAGGGCCAAAGGCCCTCTGGACTCCCGCGCTGCGCTTACCGCGCTCTGGCTGCGTGCTGTGGGGACATCTCTGCCCGCGCCGCTGGTTTTTTCACATGAGCAGGAACAGCAGGGCAAACAGCAGCTCCTGATTTCCCTCCTCGCTGCCCAGCAGGATCAGCAGGGCCAGGATGATGGTGCGCTCTTTATCCTTAAACAGGTTTTCCAGCAAGCTGTTTGCCCCCTCTGCCTGGACAGGCCGGCCTTGGGGGGCAGGGGCTGGCTCAGGTGGCGGCGGGGATGCTTCCGCCGGGGCCTTGGGCGGCTCTTTGGGGGATTCTTTTGAGGGCCTGCCCTCTCCCTGGGTGTGCCGGGGCTGGGGCATCCGCGCCCGGGACTGCATTTCCCTGGCCCGCCGGGCCGCCTCCTCCTGCATCCGCCTCATGTCAAATTCACCGGGCATAGCCCCTCACCTGCGCTTTCATCTGGAATTTTATAAAAAGCAATAAAGGAACATAAAAACTTTCTGCCATGCGCTAGTTTCTGCGTACAGGGGCGCAGAAAGGGTTTTGCAGATTGGTAATGCGCCCGCTAGATCAGCCCGGAGAGCAGGCCGGAAAACACGCCGCTCTCTTTTAAGAGAGGCAGCAGGCGCATCATTTGTAGGATTTTCAAGGCTTCGTCCACCTTCTTCTGGCGCTCTGCCCCCAGGAGCGGGCGCAGGGCATAGAGCAGGCGGGTGGAGTCATCCTCCTGGTTCACCTGGCTTAAAAGGGGCGCAAGCTTTGTAAGCATACCCAGCATTTGGGTGTTGCTCCCAAGGCCGCCCAGGCTTGCCAGTGCGTTTTGGGACTGGCTCTGCTGGCTGCTTGCAGCCTGATGATTGCCCAGCGCCCCCAGCATTCCTGCCAGGGCAGAAAGGTCTGGCGTGCTGCCAGCGCTTCCTGTGGCTGGCTGCTGCGCCGGCGCCTGCTGCTTTTGCTGCCCGGTGTCCCCCAGCCCCAGGGAACTGATGACGCTTTGTATCTGCTGCATACTGTTGGGGTCTGACAAAATATTGTTAATCTGCTGGGAAAGATCTTCCACAGGGACGCCTCCTTTCCTGCCCCGGTTTTTTAGGCCGCTTCTATTTCTGTTTCCCGCCGCCTAAAAGGTTTAAAAGCGCCTGCGCCTGGGGCGTGGAAAGCAGCTTTTTTGCCGCCTCCGGGTCGGTAAGCACTTTCTGCATGGCGGCGCTCTCCTTCGCGTCCATGTTCCCCATCATCCGGGACAGATCGCCGTTCTGGGCGGCGGTTTTTAAGTCCTCCGGAGTGGTGCCCATGCGCTGGGCTGTAACCTGCAAAAGATTTTCTAACTGTTTGTTTTGCGTATTGTGGGGCTTATCCATAAGCCTTCCCTCCTTTCCCATACTTTCTATACTATGCGCGGGTTGGGAAATTGATGAATTTCAAGTGAAAAGGTGTGACGTTATGCGTGTTTTAGTAGTATCAGATTCCCACGGGGACGGCAGCACTCTGCGCCGGGCCATCCTTGCCCAGCCCAAAGCGGAAGTGGTCATCCACTTAGGAGATGGGGAGGCGGAAGTGCAGCGGGTTAAAGCCAGCTTTCCAGAGAAAATGTTTTTGCAGGTGCGGGGCAACTGCGACTGGGGATCTGAACTGCCTGTAACCGGCCTCTGGGAGTTTGAGGGGATAAAGGTCTTTTATACCCATGGACATGCCTACGGGGTGAAATCCGGGCTTTATAACGCTGTGTGCGCCGCCCGGGAGCAGAAAGCCCAGGTGCTGCTGTTTGGCCACACCCACCGCGCCTTGACTGACTATGAAGAGGGGCTGCATATTATGAATCCCGGCTCTCTAAGCGGCTGGCAGGCAAGCTACGGCACCTTGGACATTACCTCCCAGGGAATTGTGACAAACCTTATAAAGCTGCCATAAAACAAAAAATCCGGTACACCTTGGGATGGCCCAGGCGTGCCGGATTTTTCTATGCATGTTTGTTGGTTGAGCAGGTTGCCTTTTGCATGGGAAGCAGGGAAAAAGCAGAGAATGCATGAGCGGCCCAGCCGCAGCCAGACCGCCCTGTTCGTATTTTTATTGATTAATGTACTCCACAAATCGCATGAGGATAGCCGCTACCTCGCCGCGTTTAGCATTGCCGGTGGGGTTCAGACTGCTGCCATCTCCCTTTAAGAGCCCGGCGCTGACGCACCACTCAAGGGCTTCTTTCGCGTAAGCGCTAACCTTTGCGCTGTCACTAAAGTTACCTAAGCTGCTGCGGTTACTGGTGTCAACGCCGTAGGCATTGGCATAACGGTAAAGGAAGGTAGCAAGCTGCTCGCGGCTTACGTTCTGGCCAGGGGCAAAATGGTTGTTGCCTGTGCCAGTAACAATGCCGTTTTGTGCGCCCCAGGATACGGCCTCAGCATAATAGTCGCCGCTTTGTACGTCACCAAAAGCAGGGGCACTGCCTTTTGGGGTGTTCTCCAGGCGGTGCAGCACGGTGACCATCATGCCCCGGGTCATGGCCTGCTCAGGGGAGAAGGAGGTATCGGAGGTCCCCTTGAAGAGTTCCCGGCTGGACACGAAACCAATGGCGCCCTCTGTGTTAGCCCAGTGGCCCTGGGTGTCATCAAAGGCCTTGCCGTTGTCTTTCAGCTTGATTTTGGCACTGCCGTCCAGCAAAAGGCTGACTTCGTCTTTGCCGCTGATAGACTTGGGAATAATCGTCTCGGTACCGTCTTCATTGACCAAAACAGCCACGGTGGTGCTGGTGGCATTTTCGGCGGGGATGGCAGCCTTCATGGGCTGGGCCAGAGTCGTGACAGTGGTATTGTCCTTTTTCACAGTGATGGATACAGTCTCATCGCTGTTGACAGCGGCAGACACAGTCACGTTGCCTGCACCGCTGCCCAGGTTGGTCAGGCTCTCGCTGGGCAAGGTGATATGGGCCAGCGGCGTCTCTACCACTAAATCCGCCTTAGCCGCGCCAACGCCTGCAGCCGTGCTGGCAGGCAGAGTCACGTTTACGGTGTTGGCTTCATCAGTAGGTGCTACCTTTACAGTAACTTCCCCAGTAGCGGGTTTCTGGGCCTCGGCCACAAGGCCAGCCCCCTCGCTGCTGCTTATGGTAGCGTTGGCCGTACCGCCGCTTACAGCGGGGGTTTTGTTAACCTCCTCAACAGGAGTGGGCGCGGGGGGTGTGGTTGTGCCGCTGCTGGGCGGGGTGACAGGTGGTTTTTCCGGCTGCACTACAGTGCCATCGCTTTTTACCTGGCAGGTGGCTGTGGCGTTTTCATGGGTCGTGTCGCCTGCATAGCTGGCTGTAAAGGTGTACGTTTTGGCGTCGCCGCCTGTGGGCAGGTTGGCCGTCCATTCATTTGTTTTGTCGGCTGTTTTGGTTACACTAAGCCCATTATCAGCTGTAACGGTAACCTTGCCTAAAACATCTGCTGGGTCGGCTGTAACCGTTAGGGTCACCACTTTTTTGGTGGTGGGTGCGTCGGCGTTTGTTTTGGCCGGGGTTTCGGTGCCGCTATCGCCGCCGTCTGTGCTGCCCCCTTCACCACCTGTGCCGCCTTCTTCGCCGCCTTCGGGCGGCTCCGGTTCGGGTTCAGGCTCGGGCTCCGGTTCAGGCTCCGGTTCAGGCGCAGGGGCTACTTCCACGTCCTTTACGGTGGCGTTTATGGTCAGGGTTACAGGTATCCCCTTTACTACCACGTTTACAGTCTGCGTGCCGGCAGCGTAGTTTTTGGTTGCTGGTGCGGTTACAGTTATAGTAGCCTCACCCTTTGCTTTAGCAGCTACGGTGCCGTCTGCGGCAACCGTTGCCACAGAGTCCTTATTACTGGAATAGGTATAGTTCTCAGTAAAATCCGTCTGCTTTTTTGCGTTATCTGCGGTCACGTTAACCTTGGCCGGTTTGTTGGGGGTCAGGTCAGCCACACTCAGTGCCGCTGTCAGGGTGCGGTCGGCTTGGGTGATTTTGACAGGTTTTGTAAGCGTTAAATTAGGCGAGGTGGCTAAGCCCTCAAAAGTATAGTTATCTTTGTCTTCCCCAGAAAGCCAGTTTCCTATACCGCCTGCGCCGCTGAGGGAAATTTCTTTGTACTCTCCTACATCCCTGCTTTCTTTGTCTCCTGCATAAAGCGTTGCTGTCAAGTCTGCTGGATCAGGCCCTAAAGCTACCGTCTCCCCCAAAATTGCCCCTGTTGTATCCAATACAAGAGATTCAATGGCAACTTTGCTTGTTCCATCATATTTCCTATCTTTAACTTGGATGGTTATTGGCAATACCTTGCGGTTAATCCGGCCAGTAACCCATATCTTAACGCTTTTACCCTCGCTTTCATAGCTTTTGTCTGCAAAAAGATATTCTTTAGCCTTGTCTTCCGACAGTGTAAAGATGAGGCTGACAGAATTACTTCCCCAAGCATTTTTATGGGAGAAATTTCCTTGAATTGTGTAATCCTCTTTACTCAATTTAACAGTTTCTTTGTCATACTCTTGCGTGTCAAGATTGTATGTTTGTGTGTAAAAAGAGATGTTGAGGGAATCTAGTGTACTCTGGTCTATAGTTGCATTCCCATCGTATTCCTTTGTAATAGATTCTGTAGACTCCCAATCAATATACAGGTCTTTGGGGGTGTCAGCCCCTTCCCCTTCCGCAGCCCCTGCCGCCAACGGGAACATGGTCAGCAGCAGGCACAGGGCCAGCAGGGCCGATAGTACTCTTTTTTTCGTCATAGACTTTTCCTCCTTTTAATTTTGGGCGCAAAAAAGCGCACCCTGCCCACTAAAGGCAGAGTGCGCAAATTCGCATAATTAGGTATGACAAACCTACACAGCTAAAGTAATTAGCTTGCTTGCTTGCTTGCTTGCTTGCTTGCTTGCTTGCTTGCTTGCTTGCTTGC
>ERZ779627.74-NODE-74-length-34622-cov-27.598577_pt1 | contig 34622 bp, 33 predicted proteins | sample MGYA00514191_ERZ779627 | MGnify/ENA primary metagenome ERZ779627 (study PRJEB29562, sample SAMEA4376705) | mouse gut metagenome | isolation source: Cecum | study: EMG produced TPA metagenomics assembly of the A DSS colitis mouse model was used to assess the... | reverse complement strand
ACAGATAACTCCTAATTATCCGTCAAAACCTCACACCCTAAAATCCTTCCTCGGATGCTTCCTCGCCAAAATATCCTTCTGCTTGGCCACCGACACATGTGTATAAATCTCCGTCACGTTGATGGAGCTGTGTCCCAGCATCTCCTGAATATAGCGGATATCCACGTCCGCATCCAGCAGACTGGTCGCAAAGGTGTGGCGGAACATATGCGGCGTGATGTGCTGCTCGATGGAGGCCAGCGCGGTATATTTGTTGATCATCCTGCGCACGGATTGATCGGATAGGGCGTTTCCGCTGTGGTTCAAAAAGAAATGACGGCAGGAGGTTCTTTTGCCGCAAACACTTTCGTTGTAAGCGGCAAGAATCTGGAGAACCGCCTCGCTGCCGATTTGCAGGCGGCGCTCTCTGCTTCCTTTTCCGTAGATGAGGATGGTGCCGTCGGACAGATTCACATCGCTTACTTTCAGGGAGCAGAGCTCAGAGATCCGCATTCCTGTGGCAAACAAAAGCTCCGCGACGGCGGCATCCCGCAGGGCGTTTTGTTTTTGGTAGGGTGAGACGGCAGTTTTGTGCTGTTTATATATGGTGGACAGGAACAGTTCGACTGTGTGAAGGGGGATGGTTTTGGGCAGGATCACGGGCTCGCGGAAATGGATGCGTATCTTATTAAAGGGGTTAGAATCGATGATTTCCCGATATTCAAGATAGTGGAAGAATGCTTTTATGGAGGCGATCTTGCGCTTGGCTGTTTTGGGCTTACATTGTCCGTGCAGCCGTGCGATATACTGTTCCAGAGCTTCGGAGGTGATTTCCGCAATCTGCGTTTCGGGAGTCTGCTCACAAAATTGACGCAGATCGATTCGATAGGCTTTCAGTGTTTTTTGATCAAGGCATTTTTGCATCTTGCAATATTCCAAGTAATTTTGAATGCAGGTTCTGGTGTCCATGATAGAAATCTCCTTTGCGTTTTGTAGTGTATCAACATTTTAGCCTATTTTCATTTACGACAGGGAGTATTATAATATTCTTTGAATAGAAAATCTTGAAAGGACCGTGCAAATGATCGACAAACAAACCTTTCACCCTCTAAATTACATTAAAAAGGAAGAATATTCGGGCAGTATGGATGGGATGCGTTATCTTTTGAAGCGGGACAAGGATGGAGAGGAGGATGCAATCCGGGTAACGGTCTGGCCGGAGCCGCTTGGTATTTACAAGACGCCGCAGGAAAAGCAGACTTCCATTCTGGTGCCGCTGACGGCAGAAGGTGTGGAGCAGGCGGCGGACTGGCTCAACGACCAGTATGAAACGAGAAAGGACTACTGGTTGGAGAATCTGCACAGACCTTGGACGGAGGTGTGATTTTTCACAAGATTTACATAAATATTTGGTCATATTGTGAAAAAAATAGAAAAAACTTGCTTTTTCTACAAGATAGAGTATATAATGGGAAAGGAAGTTGACATAAAGCTGATCGCAGCGGACATGTGTGAGGGGCTTGGAGGTAGCGATATGGCGGCGCTGAATTTGAATGCGTTATTCTTTAACCATGAGATTTCTTTTTGCAAGGTTTATAATGCGGAGAGCAAGGACAAGCTGGAGCGGCTCTTTGTCTCCAACCGTATCTCCTTTTTTGTGGAGTGGCAGGAAAAGAGCTTTTGGGAGCGCTTTTTCGGCAGGGTAGGAGAAAACAAGGAGGTGTTCACCATACATATCAATGAGGCGGATACTTCGCGGGCAAAGGATCTGGCGGAAGGCATCGAAAGTGTGCAGATTGCATCCGCGTAGACGGACTGAAACAAAGGCTAAAATAGGATAATGACCCTGGGAGTTTTCCCGGGGTCTTATATTGAGAGGAAAGAGAAATGGATAAGAAGGCGCAAGGTCGAGAGCGTGTGCAGAGCCACAAAAAAGTGCAAAGCCGTGAGAAGGCGGGAGAAAAAGAAGAAAGAAAGCGCAGTCTTTGTCTGGCTTCAAAAAAATGCGGGGGCTGCCAGTTTGTGGATATGCCCTATCAGGAACAGTTAAAAAGAAAGCAGCGGCAGGCGGAGCAGCTTTTGAAGGAATTTGGGAGGGTGGCGCCGATCATTGGTATGGAGGAACCTGCGCATTACCGCAACAAGGTACATGCAGTCTTTGATTTTCAGAAAGGCAGGGGAATCGTGTCGGGCATCTATCAGGAGAAGAGCCACCGCGTGGTGCCGGTGGAAGGCTGCCTTTTGGAGAATGAAAAGGCGGATGCGATCATCCGCTCGGTGCGAGAGCTGGCAAAGTCCTTTAAGTACAAAGCCTACGATGAGGACAGCGGCTACGGCCTTCTGCGTCATGTATTGGTTCGCGTGGGACATATTACGGGAGAGATCATGGTGGTGCTGGTGCTTGGTTCGCCCATCCTTCCGTCGAAAAATCATTTTGTAAAAGAGTTATGTAAACTGCACCCTGAGATTACGACCCTCCTGATCAATGTGAACAGCAAGCGTACCAGCCTGGTGTTAGGGGAGAAGGAGCAGGTGATCTACGGGAAGGGCTATATCGAGGACGAGCTTTGCGGCAGGCGCTTTCGGATTTCTGCGAAGTCGTTCTATCAGGTCAATTCCGTACAGACCGAGACGCTCTACGCGAAGGCGGCAGAGTATGCGCAGCTGACGGGCAAGGAGCTGGTGGTGGACGCTTACTGCGGGATCGGCACCATTGCCCTCGCCGTGGCGGGACAGACAAAAAAGGTCATCGGGGTGGAACTGAATAAAGATGCGGTGCGGGACGCCGTTACGAATGCGAAGATCAATCAGATCAAAAACGCAGATTTTTATCTCAATGATGCGGGCAGATTTTTGACCCAGATGGCGGTGGCGGAGGAACAGGTGGACGTAGTCTTTCTGGATCCGCCAAGGAGCGGCAGCACGGAGGAATTTCTGGATGCGCTGCTTCGCATCAGCCCCAAGCGGGTAGTATATATTTCCTGTAATCCGGAGACACTGGCGAGGGACTTAAAATATTTGACAGGAAAGAGCAGTTATCGTGTGCGGGAGATCACGCCGGTAGATATGTTTCCGTTTACGGAGAATATCGAGACTGTGTGCCTCTTGAGCAACCGAAAATCAAAACCGGATACCCATGTGAAATTGAGCCTGAGTATGGATGATTACTACAGGATTAAGGAAGAGGGTAAAAATAACCAATAGCCAAATTTAATACACTGAACTAAAGCGATAGCTGCTGATGCGAAAACATTGGCAGTTATTTTTTTGCGCTGAGGGGAGGTGGTGCCATTGGGCTGATTTTCGGAATTGAGCGGTAAGTACATTATTTCCAGAGTAAATGTTCATTTACAATTTAAGGAGGCAAGTCTATGAAATCAAAGAAAGTCAGAAATATAAAGGTTATCTCACAGAGCGGACGTAATTACAAGCCTACGCCGACCGTCGTTCTGAAAGGACAGTGGCTGAATGAAATGGGTTTTGAGATTGGGGATCAGATTAAGGTTGAGTGCGAGGATGGGAAACTGGTAATCAGTCTGGATAGGGAGAAAATGGAGATGCTTGATGCGGAGAGAATTTTCATGGAGGCAGAAACCAAAAAGCTGCAGACCAGGTTTAAGAAGGAGAAAGAGGAAATCCATGCCAGATATGTGGCAGAGCGGAGAACAGCGTATGGATTGTAAAGGGGATGGGTTTTATGGATAAACAAGTCATTTCATTTGCGGTTGAGACAGAGAACGGCATCGTGAAAAGAATCGGCAGATTGGTTATCGCTGTCCCGGAAGTAAAATTCCGGGGCGGTGAGGTAAAGTGGATAAAAGACAATTACAAAAAGGCAAGGATTGGAAAGGAGAGCAAAACATGGGGAAGATCATAATTTTGGGTTCAGAGAAGGGCGGCGTAGCCAAAACAACATCAACTTATAATCTGGCATACTGTTTGGTGAGGGAGGGAAAGAAAGTTTTGGCTGTCGATTTTGACAGCCAGGCAAATCTCTCTACCTGCTTTGGAATTGAGGATACAGGGGCAGTTGCAGTTACAATCGGGCATCTGATGATGCGGCGGATTGAGGACGAAGAGCTTCCGGATGCAGCGGAATATATCCAGAGCCGGAACGGCGTGGACTTCATCCCCTCATCCATCATGCTGTCGGTGGTGGAGGCGAAGCTACGGCTGGAGATGGGGGCGGAGCGGATGCTGGCCGGGATACTGGAGCCGCTGAAGGAACGGTACGATTACATACTTGTGGATACCTGCCCTTCGCTGGGGAGCCTGACCATCAATGCGCTCTCTGCGGCGGACGGCGTGATCATCACCGTCAACCCCCAGCTCCTGGCGATGATGGGGCTGCAGGACTTCCTGAAGACGGTGGGGAAGATCAGGAGCCGCATCAACCCCGGCCTGCATGTGGAGGGCATCCTGCTGACCATGTGCGACGCGAGGACGAACCTCTGTAAGGTCATCACGGAGCAGGTGGCGGAGACGTTCCAGGGGCAGGTGAGGATATTTGGGAGCAGGATACCCAGCACCGTCAAGGTGGGGGAGTCGGTCTATTACAGCCAGCCGCTTGTGGAGTATGCGCCGGACAGCGGGGCGTGTGCGGCATACCAGAACCTGGCAAAGGAGGTAATTGCAGATGAAAGCTAATGCGCCGAAGAGGAAAGTGTTCAATGACGCCGTGGACCTGCTGACGGGCGGGGAGCCTGCGGCAGCGGGGAAGGGGGTGCAGATGCTCCCGGTGGACGGCATAAGGCCGTTCCGCAACCATCCGTTCCGGCTGTATGAGGGGGAGCGGCTGGATGACATGGTGGAGAGCGTGCGGGAGCACGGCGTCCTGGTCCCGGCCATCGTGCGGACGGTCCCGGGCGGGTATGAGATGCTGGCGGGGCACAACCGGCTGAACGCGGCGAGGCTGGCGGGGCTTGCGGAGATCCCGGCCATCGTGAAGGAGGGACTGCCGGATGCGGAAGCGTATGTGTATGTGATAGAGACCAACATGCTCCAGAGGTCTTTCAATGACCTCAGCGTGTCGGAGCGGATCGCGGTCCTGGCGGAGCGCTATGACAAGGTCTGCGGCACGAAGAAGCGGGAGGAGATACTGGCGGAGCTGCAGGCGCTTAACGGGGGCGGTGGACATGATGTCCACCAGCAGGCGAAGAGCCGGGAGCTTTTGGGGAAGGAGCTGGGGCTGACCGGGCGGCATGTCGCAAGGTATGTCCACTGCAAGGAGCTCATCCCGGAGTTCAAGGGCATGTTGGATGACGGGAGCCTGACCATGGTGTCTGCGGTGGAGCTTTCCTACCTGCCGGAGGAGGAGCAGGCGGCGGTGAAGAAGGTCATGGACCAGAACTGCATCAGGCTAAAGGTGGACAAGGCGGGCGAGCTCCGGAAAGCAGCAGGGAGCCTTTCAGAGGAGAAGGCGCAGGAGATCCTTGGCGTTGACCGGCCGGTGAAGACGGATGCGGAGAAGCCGGTGAGCGTGAAGCTGCCCGCAGGGCTGTACAGCCGGTATTTTTCCAACGTGGCGGCAAAGGACGTGCAGGGCATCCTGGAGGCGGCGCTGGAGCAGTATTTTGAGGGGAAAGGGGCATGAGGATGGTTGCGGCCATAAGGTATTACAATGTGTGGTTTTACCTGACGCTCCGGGACGAGAGGGAGCGCAGGTGGTTTTCCTTCCTGGAGAGGCGGATCGATTCCGGGGAGCGGATGGCGATGAAGGATATTTACGGGTGGTGCGCCAGCCATGGGATAAGGTGCCAGACGAGGTTCTGCTACCGGCTGGACTTCCCGGTCACGGCGAACCTCTGGAACTTTTATTCCTACCTGAGGGGGAAGAGCGACATGCGGCGCGCCGGAAGGGAGGCTGCGGATGTTTAGCACGGAGGAGCTGGAGTCACTGGACCGTTCGTATTTTTCAGTCATCTGCGCGGATGCCTATGATGTGACCATCATGTCGAAGAATACCGGGCATGTCTGGTACATCCATAACCCGGAGTACCCGGAGCCGGGGGACTGCATCATATTCCACAAGCACCGGGCGTCCCACCCGTACCACAGGCACGGGCGGGCGGGGAGCTTGCGGCAGGCGGTAAGGAGCATCCAGGGGCATGATGCATTTCAAATGAACGGACGGAAGCCCATGGGGCGAAAGTAATATATTGGAGCGGCAACACTTTGAAAGTGCTGCCGCTCTGCGCATTTTGCTTATTTTTTATTGTTCGATTTGATTTTCATGTGATGGAGATTTAGCAAGTCACAGCACATATTGTAGGAATTGATGACTTCTTCATGGCAGCGGCTGGATTTGAGGCCAATGACCTTGCCGATTCCATCATTCGGAACCTTTGTTTTGCTGAGACGGACGATTTCCGCATAACGGGGCTTGTCCTCCATCAGACGGGCAATGAGAATTTCATAGTGATCATCTTCGGAGAGGTCAGGCTCTGTACAAATGATTTCTTCAGGTGATGGAGATGTGGGCATGATGTTGTCAAAGCCGTCACCATCATAGATAAAATCAAGGGACAGTGTTTCCTGCTCTTTTGCCTTTTTCGGGTTGTAGCGTTCCAGAAATCCTTTTTGGGGGCATCCGGTACACTTTTTTGATTTCGGGCAGGTGATGGGTGTGCCGTCAGGTTTGTAACCAGTTATACAGCGTCCGGCGCGCAAGGTATCCAGGAAACTGTTAATCTGTCGGTTGAAATCCTTCATGTATTCTGCATAAGCAGATTCCTTGATGGGTGCGAAGCCGATAAGGAAATGGTAGCCGCCTTTTTTCCAGGTGGTAAAGTTTTCAGGGATGCAGGTATCATTATCCAGCTGCAGATCCTTATTGCACCAGAATGGGACCAGAACCTCTCCAGGGCGGGGAGGTTGTCCGTTATAACTTTTTTGATTGCTGTATTTGTGAGGGTCTAATGCTCTGTTTGCCATGGTGATTTCCTCCTTTGGTTGGCATCTGGAGGAAATCCAGGCAGACAGTCATTTTGACAATAGTTGACCAGCCCATAATGGAAATCCTCCGTTATCGGTTGCTGATCAGCTGCTGAAATGACTGACACATTATTCAGTTACCCCATTGATGAGCCTTTTCAGCATGCCTGCGTCCAGGACAGCTCAGCATTGGGGATGTAGTTTAATGTCATTGCGGACAATAATTATTCCTTTTTAGAGAACTTTAGACGGAGAAACTTGTCCTATCTTTTTATTCTCTTTTTCATTTTTGCTCTTTGAAAATCAAGTCGTTTCCCCTCATAATCTGAATGTCAAAGGGAAGTGTTTTTTTGTAATCTCATTTTCGTATATTCTTTGAATTGTTTACATGGAAGTGACTTGGAACGCCTTGGAAATAACTTGGAAATAGACAATATAGTGCTGTGATGTGAAACTATCCTTGTTGTTGGACTTTGAATTTGCAGAGATAAAATTTGAAAAAAGGCCTTTGGCCTTGTAAGATATGAAGATTTATGATATAAGTAATATGAAGTGAGAAAAATATCATATGTTTTGGAGGCGAAAACATGGGCTTTAGCTATAATAAATTATGGAAGTTATTGATAGATAAAAATATGATGAAGAAAGATTTGATGGTAAAAGCTGGGATGACTTCCTCTACTATGGCTAAACTGGGGAAAAATCAGGCAGTCAGTATGGATGTTCTGGCGAGGATTTGTAAGGCGCTTGATTGTAACATTGGAGATATTGTTGATGTTATTAAAGAAGATTAGATTGGATGTATGGTACACAAGGGAGGTTTGGGCGTGGGACGATATTGTTACGGTTCTTTTTTGAAAATACTAACATTGTGCTCGCCGAGGGCAACAACCCAAAAGTATCTTTGCGGTACTATGTTTTTAGTAGTGAATCCTATCTATGACCTCAGGGGCGATGATGGTACTGTAGGGCATTTGAAGGCTTGTAGGGATAATGTATCTCCATCCGTCACAGATTATATTGATAACATAAATATAAGTGCATTAGTGCATTGCTTTGAAAAGGATATTATACCAAAACTGAATCAGGCGAAATTGAAAAATATGATATTGGCTATTAGAGATATTCTGATTAGGGATGATGGCATTGATGATTCTGCAGTAATTGGAAGCGTTTTGGGAAAGAAGAAAGGAGAATATCGGTTTACTGTCGAATTCCATTTGCCGGAGATGCTTGCGGACTTTATGATTTTTTCCCTTCAAGGGATAGATAACAGTTCGGGAGCACCATATATTGGAGAGATTGATAAGACCTATATAGATTCTTTTGATGCTCAAGCGAGTGGCATTAGAATCATTCAGCAAAGTGCAACGTTGCCAATGCCTCTTGGTACTACACTGACAGACAGATATTATAAAAATACTTTTGAAGAAGTGGCCAGTGCCAAACTCGGTTTGAGCAATCCAGAAGATTTTCGGATTTTCCGACTAAAGCTAGAAGATTATGAGTTTACTTATGGTGCGTTACAAAAGTTTTTGACACAGAATTTGGGACGGTATGTGCATTCCAGAGCTAAGATGAACAGATACAAGATGACGGATGATCTGGAAAGCGTCGGAGTAGAGGCTGCACAGCTGCTCCGTGATAATGGAACGGGGGATGATCTCGGGCCGATGATGTTATATGCGTTTTTGGAAAAAGAATTACAGGCACCCAAAATTCTCAGTCAGGTGGAATTGGCATCTGGGATTAGTCAGTGTGCTGGAATTCATTTGTTGAGCCTTGGTGGGTCAGCAACAAAATATCAGCTTGTGTATGGGGCTTCAGATGTACAAGGAGATTTGAAGTCAGCTATTGATCAAGCGTTTGATGAAGTTCGGCAGATAAAAGGAGTGAAGCCAAATGCAATGACGTTGGTGGAAAGTACAGCCTTTAAGTGTGCATTTAACGATCCGGCAATGACATCAAATGTTATATCTATGATTTTGCCTAGTAAAAGCGGGCAGGAAAATGCTGCGACTGCATATGGAATTTTTTTAGGGTATACATTGAAAATGCAGAGTGCAGCGTATTCGCTATCGTTGGATGATTTTAAACAAGAATTGAAGTTGCAGTTGGAGACAGACATAACATCTCAGGTATCATACATCATGAGCAAGATTCAGGGATTAAGAATGGCTGCGAATTCCTTTTACATATATGTGTTGCCTTTTAACGATGCGGACATGGATAAGAAGGTTATTATGTCTAAATTGATAGGAGGCAGTGTGTGATGGAAGATAATTATGGGCGTACTATCGGGGATATACTTTTCGCAGATATTGACAGTAATGAATATTTGAATGAACTTTATGAATCCATATTGTACAATTATTCTATCAAACTTTTTGGAATTAAAGAGGTTCCGTTACAAGAGATTAATGTGGAACATGCGTTGCGGTTTGCGGATATTCTGTCAAAGTCAACAGATTCGAAGAAGGCAGATACTCATAAAATTTGGGCGCAGGAAATTGTAGCATTGTTGCAGAACCTGTATCCGCAGGATTCAACAGTTGAGTATTATTTGGGTTCTGTACTTGCCAATACCGGAAATTTTTACGGTATAAGCAATGTAGTTCCGGAATTTAGGGAATTGTCTCTTTTGGATGAGGCATTTACCAACTATAGCAGGGAATATATGAGGATTCCCGCAGAACCGGATAAGCAGTTTTTACAGTCGCAAAAAAGGGTGTATGATCGCTTAGAGGAATCGTATCTGAGTTATTCAGGACCTACATCAATGGGAAAATCTTTTATCATGAGGATGTTCTTGAAGAAAAAGGTAATGGATGGTGAGCGTCTTAATTTTGCTTTGCTTGTGCCAACAAAGGCGCTGATTAATGAGGTTTCCAATAAGATTATCACGGATCTTAAGGATTTGCTTGCGAAGAAAAATTATCGTGTTCTTACATCTGCTGGTTCATTAGATCTGGAGCAGAACAAGAACCATAATTATATTTTTGTCCTCACACCGGAAAGGCTGCTCTATCTGTTGATTGGCAATCCGAAGATAAAAATACATTATTTGTTTGTAGATGAGGCTCATAAAATTTCATCGAAGGATGACCGTAGCACATTCTATTTTGATGTGGTGTCAATGCTCAACAGGCAGGAACCAAAGCCACATTTTATTTTTGCATCACCGAACATTCCGAACCCGGAGGTATATTTGAAGTTGGTACCAGAGGTGGAAGTAATTGTAGAACACAAAGAGGCTTCGGAGTTTTCGCCTGTGAGTCAGGTGAAATATGTGGTTGACCTGCTGAACCAGAATGTCCGGCTTTATAATACGTATACCAGAGCGTTTAGCTATGTTACCAAACTTGCAGAAAATTCCCTGAATAAAGTTGTAAAGAAAGTAAGTAAAAGTGATTCGCAGAATATCATTTATTGCAGTTCAACGGCACAGGCAATAGAGAATGCTAGGGATTATGTAAAGGGGATGCCTGATTTGGGAGATCAGGAACTTAACGCCCTTTCAAGGGATATTGAGAATGAAGTCCATGACAGGTATTTTCTGGCAAGCCTGATTAAGAAAGGAGTGGCTTACCATATCGGATATTTACCTTCAACCATTCGGCTGCGGATTGAGGAAATGTTTGGTAATGGAAAGATAAGAACTATTTTTTGCACCAGTACATTGGTGGAGGGAGTAAATCTTCCGGCGGATAATCTTTTTATTACAAATTACAGGAATGGCATTTCTAATATGACACCTGTGGATTTTAAAAATCTTATAGGCAGGGTTGGCCGTCTTGATTTTGGGCTTTATGGGAACGTGTTTCTGGTTAGGATGTCTCCGAAGGTACAGATGGAAAAGTTCGAGGAGTTATTAAGAGAAAAGGTTCCGGAGCAGAAGCTGTCTTTGGTTACAGAGTTGACAAGGCCGCAGAAAGAATTGATTATCAGCTGTCTGAAGGAAGGCAATGTTGAACTTTTGAAACATCCAAAGAACCAGACGGCAGATAATTACTCACTTATGAGAAAATTTGCCCTGATACTTCTTCGTGACATAACGAAGGATTGGAATACGGCCGTCCGTAAAGAGTTTGATCCGTTGTTACAGGATGGGGATGAGGATAAAATCAGAGCTGCATTCCAAAATAAAATCAACAAGCCGGACGATGATATTAATATTTCGGTAGACCAGACGGACAATTTGTATAGAGCAATTATGGGAGGAGCACATTATCCGAGGATTTTTGCTGATGGAACGGTTGATTATAATGAAGTGCTAGACTTTCTGGAGAAACTTTGTCGTATTTTCAAGTGGGATAAATATGAGTCACAAACACTTGGAAAGAAAAGTAAAAGCGGCGAGCATGCAATGCTGAAATGGTATACTGTAATTTTGATTCAATGGATTCAAGGTTTTGGACTTAGCAATATTATGAATAAGGCTATCCAATATAAACAGGAACATCCGAGGTCAAGTATACAAATCAACGGGAAATTGGTTAATTATGATGGTACGGATGACCACAAGAATATTGTGATTGCGGAGACGCTCAAAGTCATTGAGAATACAATCCTCTTTAGTATCTCAAATTATTTCCTGAGATTTTCAGAGGAGTATAAGAAACAACATCCAGGACAGAAGTTTCAAGACTGGTATGAGTATGTAGAATACGGAACAATAAATCAACTGACAATCACATTGCAGCGGAGCGGATTTTCCAGGGAGGCATCTACATATATAAAACAGCACAGGGATGAGTATGTCACTGGGACTAATCTGGATCCCAAGCTACGTAGGTCATTACAAAATTGTGGAAGTAATAGTGTCCGTAAAGAAGTGGAGGTTATTCAGTATAATGTGCCGGAATTATTTGTAGATTAGTGGAGATGGAATTATATAAATATTTGGTTGGAAAAGGCAAAATTAAAAACTATTATCTGAATATATGATAATCAGAATTGGATATCATAAATCGAATAATTTAGCACCAATTATGTGTGTGTAGGATTTTTGTTGTTGTGTGGATTACAACTTCAAAGGGAAAGGAATGTGTTTGGAGACAAATTACAAGTAGATTGATTAAGGAGTGGATGGTTGAAATATGACACGGCTTGAAGATATTGTGGTAGGCAGCAGCATTGCCGGTCTCGCAGTGAATGAGACGGTTAACGTGATTGCTGTCAAATGGTTTGGAAATGCGGTGCTGGAAGTGACGTATAAAGATAGTAAGGGTAATTTGGCGAATCAGATGGTTATGCGGGAGGATGAATCACATCTGGAAGTATTGGAGAGTCATTTGCCATGGAGTTTTGATGCGGATGGAAATCTTATGCGTTTGGCATCGGAAGCCTATCGGATCAATTTAGCGCATATATTTGATCCATATCTGGCAGTGCATACATCTGCGGTGGAGCCATTGCCCCATCAGATTTCTGCGGTCTATCAAGAGATGCTTCCAAGACAGCCGCTGCGTTTTTTGCTGGCAGACGATCCTGGTGCAGGAAAAACCATCATGACGGGCCTGTTTCTGAAGGAGCTGATCATACGCGGCGATTTGAAGCGCTGTTTGATTGTATCGCCGGGAAATTTATCGGAGCAATGGCAGGATGAACTATATCGGAAATTTCATCTGCATTTTGATATTTTAACAAATGACAGGATTGAATCTGCCGTCACTGGAAATGCTTTTTTGGAGACAAACCTATGTATTGCTCGTTTGGATAAACTTTCGAGAAATGGAGATTTGCAGGAGAAACTGAAAGTATCAGATTGGGATCTGATAGTTATAGATGAGGCTCATAAAATGTCCGCAACTGTGTGGGGCGGTGAAGTAAAATATACGAAGCGTTTTCAGTTGGGCAGATTATTGTCCAATATTACAAGACATTTTCTTTTGCTGACCGCTACACCGCACAATGGCAAGGATGAAGATTTTCAGCTTTTTATGTCATTGATTGATTCAGATCGTTTTGAAGGGGTAACGCATAGCAGCAATCATGCTGTTGATGTGTCGGATGTTATGAGACGTCTGGTAAAGGAAGAACTATTAAAATTTGATGGGACTCCACTGTTCCCGGAACGGAGAGCCTATACTGTTAATTATGACCTTTCACCAAAAGAAGCGGTTCTTTACGATGAAGTTACCAGTTACGTACAGGAGGAATTTAACCGGGCAGACAAGCTGAACAGTGATCGAAAAAGTACGGTTGGCTTTGCGCTGACTATATTGCAGAGAAGACTGGCATCCTCTCCTGAAGCAATTTATCAGTCGTTACGGAGAAGACGGGAGAGACTTGAAAATCGATTGGCAGAGGAAAAACTGGGGAAAAAGGCGGAGGCATGGCGTTCTGAGTTTGACTATTCTGATTATGATGAAGATGATCTCCCCTCCAGCGAGTTTGAAGAGATGGAGGAGACTGTAGCAGATCAGGCATCTGCAGCGACGACCATCAGCGAATTGGAAGCAGAAATTAAGATACTGAAACATTTGGAAAGAATGGCAAATGAAGTCCGCATCAGTGGCCAGGATCGGAAATGGGAGGAACTTTCCAAACTGCTACAGGACAATGAAGAAATGTTCAGTCCGGAAGGCCAGCGTGAAAAGCTGATTATCTTTACGGAGCATAAGGACACTTTAAAATATTTGAGAGAGAAAATTTGTACATTGTTTGGCCATGATGAAGCGGTAGTTGCAATTCATGGAGGAATGCTACGGGATGAGCGCAGGAAAGTGGAAGAACTTTTCAAGCAAGATAAGGATGTCCGGATTCTGATTGCTACGGATGCCGCCGGTGAAGGCATCAATTTACAAAGAGCGCATTTGATGGTCAATTATGATCTTCCATGGAATCCCAACCGTTTGGAGCAGCGGTTTGGCCGGATTCATAGAATCGGACAGACAGAAGTCTGCCATCTTTGGAATCTTGTTTCTAAAGAGACAAGAGAGGGTATGGTGTTCCAGCGTCTGTTTGAGAAGTTGGATGAAGAACGCAGTGCATTGGGAGGGAAAGTCTTTGATATTCTCGGAAAGATAACTTTTGAGAATCGACCGTTAAGAGAATTGCTGATAGAAGCGGTTCGTTATGGCAATGATCCGGAAGTCCGGGCGCGTCTCTATAAAGTAGTCGATAATTCGATGGAAAAAGAACGGCTTAGAAAGTTGTTGGAAGAACGGGCGCTTACAGAAGATTCAATGGATGTCAGTCGGGTAATGTCAATTCGGGAGGACATGGAGCGAATGGAAGCCCACAAGCTTCAGCCGCATTTTGTGGAAGCTTTCTTTATGGAGGCATTTAAGAGTGTGGGCGGAAAGATACAACCTCGGGAAACCGGGAGATATGAAATTACGTTTGTGCCGTTTGCGGTTCGGAACCGGGACATGCAGATTGGTATAGGGCAGCCAGTATTGCAGAAATATGAAAGAATATGTTTTGACAAGGATATCTGTAATATCCAGGGGCAGGCACCGGCAGATTTGATTTGTCCGGGGCATCCGCTGTTGGAGGCGACATTGGATTTGGTGAGGGAACGCAATTCTGATGTTATGAAGCGAGGGGCACTATTCATTGATGAAGAAGATTATGGAACTGATGCTAGACTTTTGTTTTATATTGAGGATGCAATCCAGGATGGTATAATTCTTCAAAATGGTTCCAAGAGAGTGATTTCTAAAAATATCCACTTTGTGGAATTGAAGGAAGACGGTACAGCAAGGAATGCCGGATATGCACCGTATCTGGATTATAGGGCGGCTTCACCGGAGGAGCAGCCTGTGATTCGAGAATACATAGAGAGACAGGATTGGCTGATGCATGGGGTGGAAGACAGGGCGCTTCATTATGCTGTTTCCGAGATTATGCCGAAGCATTTTAGTGAAGTAAAAGCCCGCAAGCAGAAAGCATTGGATAAGACAGCAAAAGCTGTTCGAGAACGGCTGACTGCAGAAATTCAGTATTGGGATTTTCGGGCTGCGGATTTGAAACAGAAGGAGATGGCCGGAAAGGCAAATGCAAGGTTGAATTCTGAGAATGCGCATAAACGGGCAGAAGAACTGGAAGCCAGGATGCAGAAGCGTTTAGAAGAATTGGAAAAGGAAAAGATGATTTCGCCCATGCCGCCAGTTGTTACCGGTGGAGCGTTAATTATTCCGAAAGGGTTATTGTATAAGCTGACGGGCAAATCACAGCCGAATACGCTTAGTCAGCATGATTTGAAAGCTGTCGAATATGCTGCGATGAAAGCTGTCATGGATATTGAAAATAGTTTGGGATTCCGCCCGAAAGATGTGAGCAAAGAAAATTGCGGATATGATGTAGAGTCATTGATTCCGGAAGAATTAAGGGATGGATCAGCAATTCTGCGGTTCATTGAAGTGAAAGGCCGTACAAAGGGAGCAAAGACCATTACTGTCACAAAGAATGAAATTCTTACGGCGCGGACGAAAGAAAACAATTTTATTTTAGCGATTGTGGAAGTGGATGGAGACAAGACTCGTACAATTTATTTGAAAAAGCCTTTTCGAGAGACGCTGGGATTTGCGGTTACCAGCATCAACTATGATATTGAAGATCTGGTGGGGCAGGGCGAAATAGTTTTAGAGAAATAAGGTGAAGAGAGATGGCATTTTGGATAATATCTGCAAATAGTGGCATTTATAATCAGGCATTAGCATTTACAGAAAATGGCTTCATTGACTGGAAACAAACCAGACATTTTAAAGTAGGCGATATAGTATTTATATATTGCACGAAGCCTGAAGCATGTATCAAATATAAAACCATTGTAGAAAAGGTAGAGATGAGACAAGCTGAAATCTATGATGATAATAAGTATTGGATGAATAAAGGAGAATTACAGAATTTTTCTGATGAAAAGAAATATGTTCGATTACGTTTAGTTACGATTAGGGAGAATGATGGTAGACTTTCACTTACGCAACTCAAAAAGAATGGACTCCAATATCCACCGCAAAGTCCAGCTAGGGCGAAACAAGAAATACTAGAATACTTAAACAAAATATTTGTGGAGGAAGAAAATGAGTACCTATAGAAAGAAACTTATTGAAGTTGCGTTACCTTTAGAAGCAATAAATAAGGAAGCTGCCAGAGAAAAATCAATAAGACATGGACATCCGTCAACACTTCATTTATGGTGGGCGCGTCGTCCCTTGGCTGCTGCGCGTGCAGTTATTTGGGCTTCATTAGTAAATGACCCTTCATCAGATATAGAAAAATTTCCTACAGAAGAAGAACAAGAAAATGAAAGAATTCGTCTTTTTAAAATACTTGAGGATCTTGTTGTATGGGAAAATTCCAATAGTAGTGATGTACTTGAAAAAGCACGGAAAGAAATAGAACATTCAATTGGGAAATGTATGCCAGAGTTATTGGATCCTTTTGCTGGTGGAGGAACCATTCCTATGGAAGCTCAGAGATTAGGCCTTTCTGTAAATGCGCATGATTTGAATCCAGTAGCTGTAGCTATTAATAAAGCCACAGTTGAAATCCCATCAATTTTTTCAAATTCTCAACCAGTTAATCCGGATAGTAATTTATTGGATAGAGCGAATGGTTTTCATCAAGCTCAAGGAATGGCTACAGATGTAATGTTTTATGGAGAACAGTTAAAAAAGATTGTGTATAAAAAGATTGGGAGGTATTATCCAAAAGTTTGTCAAACTAATTCAAAACAAGGAGAGAAGTGTACTGTCATTGCATGGATTTGGTGCAGGACAACTAAATGCTCGAATCCGGTTTGTGGATGTACTATGCCTCTTGCAAATAGTTTTGTATTATCAAAAAAGAAAGGAAAAGAAGCGTGGGTCGAACCATATTATGAAGATGATAAATTAAAATTCAAAGTACATAATGGAACATGTCCTAAAGATAAAGCAAGCATAAAAAGAGGACGTAGCGCGGTATTCGAGTGTCCCAAATGTGGAGAGATAACAACAGATGCGTATATCAAGCGAATGGCTAAAAACGGAAAATTAAGCAAACAGCTTATGGCAATAATTGCTGAAAATAAAAATGGCAGAGTTTTTGTAGAACCTTCTGATGAACAGGAATGTGCTGCTAATATTAAACGACCAGATAAATATCCAGACGGAACTATGTCAACTAATCCAAGGTGGTTTAGTCCGCCTGCCTTTGGAATGACACAATTTTCCGATTTGTTTACTAATCGACAGTTGAATATGTTAGTGACATTTTGCGAGTCTTTGCCTGAGGTTAAAGCTGAAATTGAAACTGATGCTATTAAAGCGGGATTCAAAAACGATCATATATCATTAGAAAGTGGTGGTTCAGGGGCACTCGCATATGCTGAAGCCATATCCGTCTATCTTGCATTTGCAATCGATAGAGAAGCAAATTATTCTTCTTCGCTTAATGCATGGAGTGGTGATTTTATTATTCAAACATTTGGTAGACAGGCATTGCCCATGGTCTGGGATTTTGCGGAAAGTAATCCTTTTTCTAATTCTACTGGAAATTGGACGGGGGCTATAAATTGGATTGTTCGTGCAATGTATAATTTTCCGGCTGGAGAGGGAGGTAAAGCAAAGCAATTTGATGCACAAAGTGACTGTGGCATGAGAAATGCAATAATTTCTACAGATCCTCCTTATTATGATAATATTGGATACGCTGATTTGTCTGACTATTTTTATATATGGTTAAGAGAAAATTTAAAAGATGTATATCCATCTTTATTTCAAACCATGCTTGTTCCCAAAAGGGAAGAACTTGTAGCAATCCCGTATAGATTTGAGGGTGATTCAAAAAGAGCGAAGAGTTTTTTTGAGGAAGGAATGTTCAATGCATGCAAACAATTATGGAAATATACAAGTGATGATTTCCCAATTACAATTTACTATGCATTCAAACAAAGTGACACAGAGGTTACTAAAAATGGAACACAAACGGCATCAAGTGGATGGGAAACAATGCTGTCTGCTATTGTAAATGCCGGGTTTGTAATTACAGGAACTTGGCCAATGCATACAGAGAGAGAGACTGGATTTAAGGCATCTGTTAATGCGCTTGCTTCTTCTATTATATTAGTTTGTAGAAAGCGATTAAACAGTGCAACAATATGTACACGGCGTAACTTTATTAAAGAACTGAAGCATGAATTAAAGCCAGCACTAAAAAAGCTTCAACAAAGTAATATTGCTCCGGTGGATTTGGCGCAGTCGGCTATTGGGCCTGGAATGGGCGCATTCTCAAAATATAAACAGGTATTAGAATCAGATGGTACACCAATGACTGTACGAAGTGCATTACAGATTATTAATCAGGAGTTGGATATCTATTTTAATGAGCAGGACGGTGAGCTTGATAGGGAAAGCCGATTTTGTGTTGAATTGTATACACAATATGCGTTTAATGATGTGAAATTTGGAGAGGCCGACACACTGGCAAGGGCAAAAAATACTTCTGTGGCGGTACTTGCTTCACAAGGTGTCTTATATGCTCAAAAGGGTACGGTTCATTTATACGACAGGGATGAATTGTCGGATAAGGCATTAAATAATGATTCTATAATCTGGTTATTAACACAGCAGCTGACAAAAGCGATGGAAACAGGAGGAATAGAGGCTTGCGCTCGGATTGTGGCACCAATGTTGGGCTCTAATGCCGAGTATGCGAAATCGCTGGCATATCGCCTTTATACGATTGCAGAGAGAAAGGGATGGGCGCAGGAAGCATATGCTTATAATTCGCTTGTTATTGCATGGTCAGATATTCAATCCAGAGCTGCGCAGATTCAGGCCTATGAGCCAGAACAATTGGATTTGTTCAGTTTTATAAACACAAAGGAGGAGAATGATGGCTGAGAATCTTGCATTGGTACAACAGGGTTTTCGCATTTTGCATCCATGGTTGGCGGGTTATATCGGACAGGAGATGCGCCGGGAGTATGGGAATGACTGGTGGCAGGAAGTAATGAAGACACTGAGTGATCAGTTGGGGGATTTGCCTGGTTCGGGTGATTATTCTGAACTGGTGGATTCCCTTGATATTGCCAATTGTCTGCGGCTGTTTGACAGAAAGTGGAATGAGATTTTCAGGAAAAAACTTTCTCTAGACTACCGTACATGGAGCAAAGAATTGATGGGTGTCCGCAATAAAACCGCGCATGCAGGTGCACAGGATTATACGGATAATGATACCTGGAGGGCGTTGGATACGATGGCAAGGCTTTGTGAACCGTTGGATTCAGAAGCAGCCGAGGAAATTAATGCGCTTCTTCGGGAGTCTCGCTATGGATCGGCAGCAGGTTCTACTCAGGTGGTGGATGTCAATCCTGTTGTATCTGAGACAAAGAAAACGACTGGAATTTTGAATAAGCCGGTTCAGGGGTTGCCGAGTTGGCGTGAAGTGATTCAGCCTCATCCGGATGTGGCGCAGGGACGTTATAAGAATGCGGAATTTGCTGCTGATCTGGCGCAGGTGGCCAGAGGAGAAGGCGCTTTTGAATACCGTGATCCAGTGGAATTTTTTGGGAGAACATATGTAACAGAAGGCATGAAAGGCCTGTTGGTTCAGGGATTGAAACGTGTCTCCGGCAAGGATGGAGAGCCGGTTATCCAGTTGAAAACAGCGTTCGGCGGTGGTAAAACGCATAGTATGCTGGCGCTTTATCATATGATGCGTGGAAGAGTGTCTATTGATAAAATTCCAAATATCCGTCTGGTGCTGGAGGAGGCTGGTGTTGGAGTGCTGCCAAAGGCAAATGTGGCTGTTCTGGTAGGTACCGCCATGGATCCGACAAAGGCAAAACGTCCGCAGAATATGCCAGGAATTACCATCAATACCATTTGGGGAGAGATGGCGGCACAGTTGGCGGAATCTGCTGGAGATTTGAAATTATATGAGTTTGTGAAGGAAGCAGATAAGAAAGGTGTTTCTCCCGGTTCCGAGGCATTAAAGAATCTGTTTGATGCATGTGCGCCTTGTCTGGTACTGATGGATGAGCTGGTGGCTTATGCGAAAAAAATATATGGGCGTGATAATCTGCCGGCCGGGACATTTGATAATTTTATTACTTTTATTCAGGAAGTAACGGAGGCTGCGCGCGCAAGTAAAAACAGTTTGGTAGTTGCATCTATTCCAAAATCAGATATTGAGGTTGGCGGTGAGGCTGGAAAGATGGCGTTGGAAGCGATTGAACATACTTTTGGACGTATGGAATCTATCTGGAAGCCGGTGGCGGCAAATGAGGGATTTGAGGTCGTGCGCCGCAGACTGTTTCTGGATTGCAGGGATGAGGCGGGCAAAGAACGGGTTTGTAATTCCTTTAGCCAGATGTATTCGGATAATGCCGAAGATTTCCCTATTGAAGCGAAGGAAGTGGAATATCGAGATCGGATGCTCTCATGTTATCCCATTCATCCGGAAGTATTTGACCGTTTGTATGAAGACTGGGCGACATTGGAACGTTTTCAACGGACCAGAGGTGTGCTGCGTCTAATGGCAGCGGTTATCCATGAATTGTGGATGGGCAATGATGCGAGCGCCATGATTATGCCAGGTTCTATTGCCATGGATGTGCCGAATGTCCGAGATGAGCTGACAAGGCATCTGGATGAGGGGTGGAACGCTATTGTTGACCGGGAGGTTGACGGAAAGAAGTCTGTTCCTTATCAAAAGGATCAGAACGTACCGCGTTATGGTTCCGTGTTGGCATCCAGACGAGTGGCCAGAACGGTCATGTTGGGAAGTGCGCCTACGGACCGCAGGCAGTCGGTTCGGGGGATTGAGTCTTCCCGTATTCGCCTGGGTGTTGTACAACCGGGAGAAAATATTGCGGTATTTAATGACGCATTGAATACATTGCAGAGTTCGCTGGCATATTTATATACGAACCCTTCCGGTGATCGTTTTTGGTATGATACCAGACCAACGCTGCGAAAAACTGTGGAGGATCGTGCGACACAGATTTCTGCGGCAGATGTGGAATATGAAATTGAGAGTCGGTTGAAAAAGCTCCATAAAGAAAGCCCGTTTGCTGGTTTGCATACTTGTCCGGCATCCTCTCTGGATGTGACGGATGATCAGGCAGTACGCCTTGTCCTGATGCGCCCTTCAGACGAATACAGAGCATCCCGGTTGGAAAATGATGCAGTTAAAGCTGCAGAGGAGATTCTGAACTTCCGCGGAACATCACCACGAATTTACAGAAATATGCTGGCTTTTGTTGCGCCTGATCAGGATGCAATGGGTGCGCTGAAACAGGAAGTAAAACGATACCTGGCATGGAAATCCATCAAAGATGACAGTGAGGATTTGAATCTGGATGCGGCTCAGAATCGGGAAACTGACAATAATTTAAGGCGTAGTGATGATACTGTCAAATTGCGTGTAAATGAGGCCTATTGCTGGTTGCTGGTTCCATATATTGATAGAGATGTAGATATTAAAAAAATCACATGGGATGTGACACGGATTAGTGGAGGATCAGACTCTATTGTCGCCAAAGCGGCAAAGAAGATGGAGCAGAATGAAATGCTTATTACAAAGTGGGCTCCGGCTTTGTTGTTAATGGAATTAGATAATGTTCTTTGGGGAGATAATGACAGCATTTCTATTAAAAAGTTGTGGGATTATCTTTGTACATATTGTTATTTGCCAAGACTGGCAAATTATGGGGTATTGGAAGATGCTATTCGGAATGGATTGAATTCTTCAGAATATTATGCTCTGGCAGCAGCAATATCCGGAGAACGGTATATTGATTTGAAATATAATCAGTATGTAGGAATGATTGATACGTCGGCATATCTTGTAAAAATCATGGCTGCGCTCAAACAGATTGCAGAGGATAAAGCGAAAGTACAGGCAGAAGATGGAAAAGCAACTTCCGTTACATATCCGCAAGGCGGATTACAGCCGGGGCATGTAAATGAGGGTGGCGAATATGGGGACGGAAGCAGTGTTCCCGTATCTGGTGCAGGTTCTGGCATAGACCAGCCAGACGTCCCACGGCCTCCACAGTCAAAGAATATGCGGTTTTATATGTCCGCCAAACTGGACAATACACGCATTAATCGCGATGTACAGAAACTGGTTGAAGAAGTAATCAGTCATCTGACAAATGTTGATGGCGCTAAAGTTGAAGTGACATTAGAAGTGGTTGCTGATGCTCCAGAAGGGATGCCTCAGGCTACAGTTCGGGCTGTATCTGAAAATTGTCAGACATTGAAGGTTAGTAACTTCGGATTTGACGAATAGGTATAAATATGTTTTGGTAGAGTGAAGTATGAATTTATAGTGAACTAAATGATAAAAGGACTGGCCGGATTTTGGTCAGTCCTTTTTATAAAACGAGGTCTCATATCCATCCCCGCGAATCAGGATATCCGCCATCCACTCTGGGCTCCTGCTCATCTGTTTGTATACGGCATCCAGAGAGACTTCCGGGCGACATTCAATAATAAGTTCATCATGGACATGGCCGACAATGAAGCAGTGTGAGAGATTACGCATGGCGAAGCAGAGGAGGTCACGGCTGACAGCCTGGACGATGTTCTCCACGAATTTGGGGCCGTAGGATTCGATGCGCTGCCATTTCTTTGTAGCACCCACTCCTTCATAGGTGACGGATTCTCCACCGAACCTGTTTTCCCCGATCTTTGGCTTCACGTAAGAAAGGTTCCTGCCAGAGGGGAGGGTAATGAAGAGCATGCCGCTTTTGCACTCAAAACAGATGCCGTTCACACATGTCCGCACGCGCTGTCGGATGGCGGTTTTCACTGCGGTGTCAACATCCCACCAGAACCTTACGATGTTTGGGTTGGAAGCGCGCCATGCATCCACAAGGGGGCGGAGTTCGTTTTCGGAAAGTCCCATCTCAAGAGCACCCATTGAAGTCAGGGCGCCTACGGCTCCGCCGTATCCGAGGGCGAGTTCCGCTATTTTTCCTTTCTGCCGGAGGTGGCTGTTGACGCCGTGCTTTTCGACAGGGACGTGGAACATCTGGCTTGCGCTGGCGCAGTAGATGTCTTTCCCCTCCGCAAATACTCTGGATCTCCAGGTCTCTTTAGCCAGATACGACAGGACACGGGCTTCAATGGCGGAGTAGTCGCAGACAATGAACTTGCATCCGCTTCTGGGAATAAATGCTGTTCTGATGAGCTGTGAAAGTGTGTCAGGGATATCTTCATATAAAAGTTCCATTGTCTCATAATCGCCGGTGCGGATCAGTTCACGGGCTTCCTCAAGGTCTGTCATGTGGTTCTGGGGGAGGTTCTGCAGCTGGATGAGCCTGCCCGCCCATCTGCCGGAGCGGCTGGCACCGTAGAACTGGAACATGCCGTGTGCCCGCCCGTCTTTACAGACGGCGTTCTGCATCGCCTGGTATTTCTTCACGGAAGATTTGGCAAGCTGGAGGCGGAGCTGCAGGGCTTTTTTCAATTTATCCGGGGCATCCGGGATGAGCCTTGCGACATCTTTTTTACCGAGGGATTCTGTCTCCATGCCGTTGTCTGCGAGCCATTGTTTCATCTGCACCACACTGTTGGGATTTTCTAGGCTGGTGATGCTTTTCATGGTCTCCATAAGTTCTGATTTGGAGCGTTCATCAAAGCGGATGGCATTCTCTACAACATCCATGTCAAGGGCAATCCCTCTGTCGTTGATTTCCTGATCCAGGCGATATTCTTCCCAGATGTTCTCTGGAACGGGGTATTTTGTAAGGCGTTTCTGGATGGACATTTCCACTTCCACATCCCTCTTGTTGTAGTTCTTGAAGAGGTTCCATTTTTCTGTATCGTGGTGCGGGAGGTTTCTGGTGCGCCCGCCGTTCGCCTTTGTGGGCTTGCAGGGAACGCAGAAATATTTGAGGAGATCTTTGCCTTCCGCCAGTTTCTGCTCTTCCAGTCCGAGGACGGCGCCTGCGCCTGCAAGGGAGAGCGGAAGTCCTAAATATGCGGACCATATCATGCTGCATCTCCATGAGGACGGATTTAGAAATGCGACTGCGGGATCCCCAGGGACGCTGTAGCCGGTGAAATGTTCCGGGCGGTTTTTTAGGAGCCAGTTGGAAAGGCAGATGCGCTCAAAGGATGCGTTGAAGGCCCATTTGATAACGTCTGGGTCAGAGAGGGCCGCAAGGATTTCCTGTGGGATTTCTTCCCCTGCCGTAAGGTCAATGACGGATACGCTGCCGCCGTTGGCAGCATATCCGAAAAGGAGGATCTCAAAGGCATCCGATTCCGCGTATTTATAAACGCCGCATTTATTCAGGTCGGTATCTGAAAATGTCTCAATGTCAATGCTCAGCGTTTTTATTTTCATCTGACGAGCCCTCTTTCTTTCTGATTTTTCTTATAAGGGATTTTATAAGAATTATGATTCCTTCTATGATTGTGGAGATATAGAAGCCTATACCGGCACAGCATAGAGAGACGAGGAGAAAGAATGTAATGACTGTATTCCAGCTGCTCATTTGCGCGATGGTTTCCGTAGTGAACATGTTTTTACGCCTCCTTTCCATGCCTGCCGTCTCCGGCGGTAATCTTTTTTGACTGCCCTGGCAGCAGGCTTAATCCTAGGTCATTTAGGGATTTCCGCACGTCTTCGTAATGGTCTGGTTCCTGTGCGTCATTCTCATAGGGGACATCGAAGGAATTTGTGACAGGGTGTCCGCACCAGTGGTTGTTTTCAAGGTATTCCATCCGCTGCTGCAGCTGAAGGTATTCATTGCAGAGTATGACAGCCGGAGCACCAATCTCCTGAAGGTGCCTGGCACGCTGATTCCGCAAGTGTACATTGTTCAGGAAAAAGAGGATGTCAAAGCAGCTATTAAAATCTTCTATTTCTGTAAGGATGTCATTTACATTGATACAGCGAATGGACGCGTCAGGCAGTCCGAGGGACTGGCGGTAGACGCAGACGGCTTCCGAGCCGTAGAAGAAAATGTCCGGAAGTTTTACGCCCTTTGTGTTCTCAATGAACGTAAGTCCGGATGTGGATACCGTGATAAACAGGTGGCTGCATAGGAGCTTCCCAGCGGTTTTCTGCTGTTCTTCGGTCATGTCCGCAAGGGATTTTCGGAGTATGATTGGTTTGTATAATGAAATGTTGTTCATGCGATTCTCCTTCTTTCTCATAAATACAGGCGGCAGCAGTGCCGCCGCCCTTGTGGGTATGCAGGTGGTTATCAGCTGAGGAAATCGTCATCATCCTCCGTGTCGAAGTCATCCTCTGCCCTGGACTTGCCGCCGAGGGGCTCGCCGTCGGAGATCTTCTGCAGGTTGTTCAGGCCGCAGGCAATCCCTTTGTTGCCGTTGCTGTTGAAGGCGTAGAAGTTGACCGATGCCCTGCCGTACACGCCGGAATATACTTCGGAGCGTTCCAGGATTGGGTTCTTGTCAGCGTCTACTATGCCGGGAGCCGTGCTGCTGTTGGCGTTGACAAAATAGCTGTTTTTATAGGCCTCGTCATCTGGACGTTCCGCATCGCCGTCGCGCAGGGGAGTCTTCAGGACGGAGAGGGCGGGGACACTCCTGCCGCTGCCCTTCAGTTTTGACTCGCCCTCCTCGTATGCCGCCTGGATGGCCGCCTCGATTTTTGCGATCGTCTTTGTGTCGGATTTCGGGATAATGAGGCTGACGCTGTACTTCGGTGCGCCGCCGTTGATTGACTTGGGATCCCAGACGTTGGCGTAGCTCCATCTGGTTCTGGGGCCGGTGATTACTTTCGTGCGGTTTACAATTTTACTCATGATTCATTTCCTCCTTTATTTTCACTAAAATCCTCTGCCGCAGATGCGGCTTTGCTGCTGTCCATGGCCGGGCGTTTGTCGCTTTCCGAAACCAGGGTCGGTTTCCCGGGCGGTTTGTACACGAGCCCGCCTAAAAGCTCCTCGAACTTCTTTTTTCCGAGAAGGGATGTCATGGCGGTGATGCCTAACAGTTTTCTTTCATAGGGATCGTATCCCGCGCTTGTCACGGCATCCGCCACGGCGCTGTCATCCGTAAACCTGCGGTTTGACCTGCCCTCCACGACTTTCCAGCCTTCATAATGGATGCCGGACTGTGCCTGGCGGAGCGCGAATTCCTTGATGTCGTTGGCCCATGCCACAAGTTCATCCGCCTTTCCGAGAATAGCGGCAATCTCCGTGTCGTCCAGGTTTGCAGGCATCTCAAAGTCATATCTGGCAAGCTCCAGGTTATACTCCGCACGTTTACGGCAGTCTGCTTTTGCCTTGCAGAACTGGCACCAGCTTCCCGCCTGGAATTCCCCTTCGCCATTGTAGGCGAGTTCGGCAATGGGCTTCAGGCAGGTATCCGCCCATTCCAGGAGCGCTTCCTTGCTGATGGTGCAGGTGCTGATGTTCTCACGGCGGGGCTGGAAGATGGTCATTTTTACGGATTCAATATCATAGATGCCGTCATAGGTATCCAGCGCGCCTAAGGCGTAGCACATCATCTGGGGGTTGTCCTCGGCATCCACCAGGATGCCCTGACCGTATTTGAAATCTATGATGTGGAGTACCTTGTCCGCCACAATCAGGCAGTCGCCCGTGCCAAAGCCGCCCGGCACCCATCGGGAAAAATCCAGACGCTGCTCTACTAGGGCTTTCGGATCCCTGCAGTAATTTTTGGCATCCTCGAACTGTTCGATGACAAAGGAGCAGTATTGGCTGGTGCAGGAATCCATCTCCTCATCAAAAAATTCCAGATGCTCTGCGGGGTTATCCATCGGTATGCCGAGGGCGCTTAATACTTTGTATTCACAGAGCTCATGTGCATCTGTGCCCTGCTGTGCGTAGGGGCTTGATTCATCTTTCATCTCCGCGCACAGCTTTGCCGAAGGCGGGCATTTCAGCCATCTGTGGCTTGCCGAGGCGGAGAGGTATGCGTGCTTAGCCATCGGTCAGTCCCTCCGCTTCTTTCACAAGCGCGGGATAGCTTTCTGCCGGGACGTCCGTCAGGCTGCCGCCGCTGCCGTATTTTCTCACAAGGGCTTTTACTTCCGTCTTGAACCGGCCTCCTGCTTCATTGGCTTTCTTTGCGAGGATGCCGCGGACATCTTCCTTTGAATACTGCGGTTCTGCTGCTGCGGGTGCTTTCGATTCATTTTTCTTTTCTGCGTTCGGGGCTTTCTTTCCCTCCAGCTTTTCTGCCGGCGCGGCTTCATCCGCCTGGGAGTAAAAATCTTTCAGGGCTCTGCCTGTCGCTGCCAGTGTCTCTCCGCATGAGATGAGATTGTCGATGATCATGGAGAGTTCATTCATTTTTCCCATTTTGTCATTCTCCTTTTTGTGGATATTGTCTTGCCTGTTTCTGCCGCCTTTGGGGCTGTCCCTGGGCGGCTTATTGAATTGTTTTCCCTGTTGCCATTGGCACCTCGCTTTCTGAACGGGTTCCCTCCTGTTCTGGAGGTCTATGTACCCGGGAATGGGATTTTCCGGTTTTTCAGAGATTTTTTTTGAAAAATTTATGAGCAGGATGTTTCCTTTCTTTTTGCGGAGGTCTATGTACCTGGCGCGGCGGTTTTCCGATTTTTTGCGTAGAAAAATTGGAGATTCGTTGGGCTTAATTAAGGAAGTAATTCGTCATGCAGAAAAATTTTGCAAAACCGCTGCTGATTTACCGGAAAAAGGCGCAGACGGGTACATAGACCTCTGGAAGGGGTTGGGACGCCCTTGCTGTTTTTGGGAGAGGGGTGGTCTGACGGGGGAGCTTATATGAATTCGGGAAGAATGCGGGCTGAAATAACAGCAGAGAAGAACAAAATATGGGAGGTGTGCGGATGCGGTTTGTTTTGCAGACAGCCAATGTGGCGGCGGATGCCAAAAACTGTGTTTATCCAAACAGGGTGGAGGTTTCATCCAGGGATGGGTTGAAGGCAGCGGCAAGGTTTGACCATGTGTGCGGTGAATTTAAGAAAAATTACAGGAATATCAGCAATTTCATCCGGTCGGATGTGGTTGTGATGGATTGCGATAATGACCACACGGAGGAGCCGGAGGACTGGATCACCTTTGGGAAACTGGAGGTACTTTTTGAGGAAGTGAATTACGCGGCGGTGCCGAGCCGCAGCCACATGAAGGAAAAAGACGGGAAGGCGGCGAGACCGAAGTTCCATGTCTATTTCCAGATAGAGGAGACAGGGGATGCGGAGTATTATGCGGCGCTCAAGCGGGCAGTCCGGAGGATGTATCCGTTTTTTGATGACAATGCCCTGGATGCGGCAAGGTTTCTGTTTGGTTCCGATGCGGATGAAGTTGTCTGGCATGAGGGGTGGATAAACATTGATGAGGAAGTCATGCCGGAGACAGAAGAGGAAGAAGATACGGACGAGGGCTGCAGTTATGGAGGCGGTGTCATCCTGCAGGGTTCGAGGAATAAGACGCTGTCCCATTTTGCAGGCAGGGTTTTGAAGAGGTTCGGGGAGACGGACAAGGCAAGGCAGGTGTTTCTGGATGAGGCGGCGAAGTGTGACCCGCCCTTGGAGAGAGAAGAGCTGAAGACCATCTGGTATTCAGCGCTGAAGTTTTTCAGGAACAAAGTGAAGGCTCAGCCGGGGTATGTGCCGCCGGATGAGTACGATCCTGATTTTGGAGCCGGTTCTTTAAGGCCGGAGGATTATTCCGATATTGGGCAGGCGAAGGCGCTCATTAAGGAATATGGGGATGAGCTGAGATATTCGGATGCCACGGATTATTTACGGTATGACGGTGATGCCTGGATTGAGGACAGGCAGATGGCGGTGGGGGCGATGGAAGAGTTCCTTGACCTGCAGCTGGCGGATGCGGAGGAATGTCTGGAAAATGCGGAAAAGGCGCTTGTGTCCGCAGGCATGGATGAAAGAGACTTGAAGCAGACGGGCAAAGCTCTTGAGAAGGCTGTCCCGACAGGTGCGTTCAAGATGTACCTGATGCTTCTGAAAGCAAGGAATTACCAGGCGTTCGTAATGAAGCGCAGGGATTTTAAATATGTGGTATCGGCTCTTAACGCGGCAAAGCCGATGCTTGCGGTGGATGTCGCGGATCTGGATAAGGCTGAGAACCTTCTGAATACGCCCTGTGCCACGTTTGATCTGTCAAAAGGGCTGGCGGGGGTGCGGCCGCATAATCCGGAAGACCTTATCACAAAGATTACGGCAGTGCCGCCGTCTGATGAGGGGAAGGATGTCTGGGAGAAGTGCCTTGACCTGTTCTTCTGCGGGGACCAGGAGCTGATTAGTTATGTGCAGTTCGTGGTAGGGCTTGCGGCGGTCGGCAAGGTATATCAGGAGCATCTCATCATAGCGTATGGAGGCGGCGCCAACGGGAAGAGCACTTTCTGGAACACGGTTTCAAGGGTGATGGGGACGTACAGCGGCAAGCTGTCGGCGGAGGCGCTGACTGTGGGGTGCAAAAGGAATGTAAAGCCGGAAATGGCGGAGCTGAAAGGGAAAAGGCTCATCATCTCATCGGAGATGGAGGAGGGGATGCGTCTGAATACAGCTGTGGTGAAGCAGCTCTGTTCCACGGATGAGATTTTTGCGGAAAAGAAGTACAAGGCTCCGTTCGCTTTCACGCCGAGCCATACGCTGGTCCTTTACACGAACCATCTGCCGAAAGTCGGGGCAAATGATGACGGCATCTGGCGCAGGCTGATTGTCATTCCATTTAATGCGAAGATTACAGGCGACAGCGACATCATGAATTATGCGGATTACCTGTATGGGAGCGCGGGCGGGTACATCCTGGAGTGGATCATTGAGGGAGCGAAGAGGGCGATTGATGCGGGATTCAAGACGGAGCTTCCGCAGGTGGTAAAGGATGCCATTCGGGAGTACCGTGAGGATAATGACTGGCTGGGGCACTTCCTTGAGGAATGCTGTGACATGGATGCTTCCTATACGGAAAAATCCGGGGAGCTCTACCAGAGGTACCGTGAATATTCAATCCAGAACGGCGAATTCACAAGGCAGATTGGGGATTTCGTGGCTGCTTTGGAGAATGCAGGCTACAACAGGCGCAAGACGAAAGCGGGCAAGTTTTTCTATGGGCTGAAGCTGAAGGACGGGCAGGATTTCTTATAGGATTCCAGGCATGGGTGACGGGTGGTGACGGCTGATACGAAAACCCCATATAAGGTGTTTTTGACGCTGATTATTTTTAATATAAAGAGTTTTAGGGATGCCTGTCACCACCCGTCACCTTCGGGGATTTGACGGAGGTTTGGCGATGCGGGAGAAGAGTATTGAGCAGGAATTGGTAAAGGAAGTTAAGAAGCGGGGAGGCATATGCCCCAAATGGGTGTCTCCGGGATTTGACGGGGTGCCGGACAGGATTGTTTTATTGCCGGGCGGGCATTTCGGGTTCGTGGAGGTGAAGGCTCCGGGGGAGAAGCCCAGGACATTGCAGAGGTCAAGGCACAGGCTTTTTGAGAAATTGGGATTCACCACGCACATTCTTGACGGGAAAGGGCAGATTGGAGGGATTTTAGATGAAATACAGTCCGCATGATTATCAAAAATTTGCAGTGAATTTTATATTGGAGCATCCTATAGCGGCCATATTTTTGGATATGGGGATGGGGAAAAGCTCGGTAACACTGACGGCAGTCATGGAACTGATGTATAACCGGTTTGAAGTGTCAAAGGTTCTGATTGTGGCGCCGCTGAGGGTATGCAGGTATACATGGCCGCAGGAAATTATGAAGTGGGATCATCTGAAAGGGCTGCGGTATTCCGTAGCGGCAGGTACGGCGGCGGAGAGGAAGAAAGCGCTGGAAACGGATGCGGATATCTATATCATCAACAGGGAGAACATCCCTTGGCTGATTGATGGGAGCGGGCTGCCGTTTGATTATGACATGCTTGTAATTGATGAACTTTCTTCTTTTAAGAACCATCAGGCAAAGAGGTTCAGGGCACTCATGAAGGTGCGGCCGTTTATCAGGAGGGTTGTCGGGCTGACGGGCACGCCTTCATCCAACGGACTCATGGATCTATATGCGGAATTCAAAGTGCTGGATATGGGGAAGAGGCTTGGACGTTTTATAGGGCAGTACAGGAATGCCTATTTCAGGCCGGACAGGACGAACGGGCAGATGGTTTACAGCTACAAACTCCTGCCGGGGGCGGATGAAAAGATTTATGACAGGATTTCGGATATCACGATTTCCATGAAAGGTACGGATTATCTGGATATGCCGGAGCTTGTGAATTCCCGTTATAAGGTTTACATGGATGCGGATGAAGAGGAGGCCTATGAGGGGCTGAAAAAGGAGTTCGTGTTATCCCTTCCGGGCGGAGAGGTGACGGCTGCCAATGCGGCCGCCCTGTCCGGGAAGCTGCTGCAGATGAGTAATGGGGCGGTCTATACCGATGACAGGGAAGCGCTTTTTATCCATGACAGAAAACTGGATGCCCTGGAGGATATCATTGAGGCGGCAAATGGCAGGAGCGTCCTTATAGCCTACTGGTTCCAGCATGATCTGGAGAGGATAACGGACAGGCTTTCTGAAAGGAAAATTTATTTTGAAAAGCTGGATTCCGATGCGGGCATCCGGAAATGGAATGCGGGGGAAATCCCTGTGGGACTGATCCATCCGGCATCCGCCGGGCATGGCTTGAATTTACAGGATGGCGGCAGCTTCCTTGTGTGGTTTGGGCTGACGTGGAGTCTTGAACTGTACCAGCAGACTGTAGCCAGGCTGTGGAGGCAGGGGCAGCAGTCGGGAACGGTGGTTGTGCAGCATATTGTAACGGCAGGGACGATTGATGAGGGTGTGCTGGATGCGTTGGAGCATAAAGAGACAACGCAGTCAAAACTGATTGCGGCTGTCAAAGCGGAGGTGGGAGATGGCAAAAAGAGTTGAAGGAAATCCCTATGAAAACCTTGCGAATGGTATCATAGTGCAGGCGTGCGATGATTACCGGGCGGAACTGAAAAGGATTAAGAAGAATCCATGGAATCGGGATTCCGTTGATGAGGCAATGAGAATTGAACGGTTTTTCCATTCCAGGTGGTTCAGCACATTGACGGCGGTGGATGGGGATTTTCTCATTTTGAAGATACGGGAGGAGGCGACAGCGTGACTGCAAAGGAATATTTATCACAGGCTTATTATCTGGATCAGAGGATCAACAGTAAGATTGAGCAGATTGCATCCCTGAATGAATTGGCAAGGAAAGCCACGGTCACCATCAGTGACATGCCGGGAAATCCAAACAGGGGAAAGGCCGCAATGGCGAGTGTCGTGGAGAAGATTATTGACCTGGAAGCGGAGATTAATGCGGAAGTTGAAAAGCTGGTGGATCTGAAAGTGGGGATTACCAAAGCGATTAAACAGGTAGAGGATCGTAATTATCAGGTGCTTTTGGAGAAAAGATATCTCTGTTTCCAGACATGGGAGGACATCTCTGCGGAATTAGGATGGAGCTTAAGGTGGACACATGTCCTGCATGGAAAGGCATTGGCGGAACTGGATGAAAAAATAAATAATGCATACTAATTCACTGTTATTCCTATGGATGAGTGTTATTATGGTAGTATCGAAAAACAGAACACGAGGCGAGCCCGATGGGAGGAAATCCTGCCGGGCTTTTTTACGCCCGGAGGGAGGTGAGAAGATGCCGAGGAAACCGAAGCACCCGTGCGGGTATCCGGGATGCCCGGAGCTGACGGACGGCAGGTATTGTGAGGAACATGCCAGGGTGATGAACAAAAGGTACGAGAAGTACGGAAGGAGCCCGGAGGCGAAGAAGCGTTACGGCAGGGCATGGAAGAGGATACGTGACAGCTATGCGGCACAGCATCCACTTTGTGAGCAGTGCCTGGCGGCAGGTGTGGCCGTGCCGGTGGAAGAGGTGCACCACAAGACACCGCTGAGTGAAGGTGGCACACATGACCGGGGGAACCTGATTTCGCTGTGCAAGTCGTGTCACTCGCGGATCCATGCGGAGCGCGGGGACCGGTGGGGCCGGTAGGGGGGATGGAAATCTCCACGCCCCTGTCCCTGGGGAACGGGGCGGGGGTCACACGCACAAAAAGCGGAAATCAAACAGGGTATTATCCCCTGGGCATGAGGGAGGCGGGGAGATGGCGAAAGACGGCACGAACCGGGGCGGCGCAAGGATCGGCTCCGGAAGAAAACCAAAGGCATTGACAGATAAGATCAATGACGGGGGCATGGTGACGGTGATTGACCTGCCGGAACCGTCCGCGATAGACGGTGCGGACATGCCGCCGGTAAAAGATTATCTGAAAGCAAAGCAGAAAGGCGGCAGGGACTTATGCGCGGCAGAGGTATATGGGGAGACCTGGAAATGGCTGAAAGAGCGCGGGTGTGAAAAGTATGTGAGCGTGCAGCTTGTGGAGCAGTACGCGATGTCGGTATCCAGATGGATCCAGTGCGAGGAATGCATTTCCGAGTACGGGTTCCTGGCGAAACACCCGACAACCGGGAACGCCATTGCATCTCCTTATGTCTCCATGTCCCAGCAGTATATGAAGCAGGTCAACCAGGTATGGTACCAGATCTACCAGGTTGTGAAGGAGAACTGCTCGGTGGCATGGCAGGGGGCCACGCCGCAGGATGATGTGATGGAGCGTCTGCTCCGGGCAAGGAACAGCGGGTAAAGGAGGCAGTATGGAAATGAAAAATAAGATGCAGATGGTAGGGATTGGTAAACTTGTGCCCTATGTGAATAATGCGAGGACGCATTCAGCGGCGCAGATCAGCAAGCTCAGGGCATCCATCCGTGAGTTTGGGTTCATCAACCCAGTCATCATTGACGGGAATTATGGGATCATTGCAGGGCACGGCAGGGTTGTGGCGGCACAGGAAGAGGGGCTTGTGGAAGTGCCGTGTGTGCTTGTGGATCATCTGACGGAGGCGCAGAAGAAAGCGTATATCCTGGCGGATAACCGGTATGCGCAGGATGCCGGCTGGGATGAGGAGCTTCTGCGGATTGAGATTGAGGGCCTGCAGGCGGAGGATTTTGATGTGTCCCTGACAGGCTTCCGGGATGATGAGATCACGGACCTGTTCGCTTTGAAAGATGATGTGCCGGATGACCCGGAAGGCAATAACAAGGAATATGGTGAGGAGGAGTTTGGGGATGAGGAATTCGAGCACGAATGCCCGAGATGCGGGTTCCATTTCAACAGCAATGGGGATGGCAGCGGAAAACAGGATGCCGGGAACTGTGGGGATGAATAAGGGAATGGCAGGGCATAAGTTCCCATGGAACTGGCGGCTTGCCGATCTGGAGAAAGTGGAGAAGAACGGCAGGACGGTGTTCAGCTGCTTTTCCTGCGGCGGGGGTTCCAGCATGGGCTATAAGCTGGCGGGATATACGGTGTTGGGGAATTGTGAGATCGACCCGGAGATGGAGAAGGTCTATCAGGCGAACCATCACCCAAAGCATACTTTCCTCATGGACATCAGGGAGTTCAACGAACAGAAGGCATTCCCGGAGGAGCTGAAGAACTTGGATATCCTGGACGGTTCGCCGCCCTGCTCCGTGTTTTCAGACGCAGGGGACAGGGAGAAAGGCTGGGGCAGGGAAAAGCAGTTCCGGGAGGGACAGAAGAAGCAGAGGCTTGATGACCTTTTCCTGCATTTCATCCATACGGCGGAGATCCTGCAGCCGAAGGTGGTGATCGCGGAGAATGTGAAGGGCCTGGTGCGTGGGAATGCAAAGGGGTGTTGTTCGGCAAATTATCTGCACCCAGATTCTTCACATTAAATGCGCCTGTT
>ERZ779627.72-NODE-72-length-36356-cov-27.401752_pt1 | contig 36356 bp, 38 predicted proteins | sample MGYA00514191_ERZ779627 | MGnify/ENA primary metagenome ERZ779627 (study PRJEB29562, sample SAMEA4376705) | mouse gut metagenome | isolation source: Cecum | study: EMG produced TPA metagenomics assembly of the A DSS colitis mouse model was used to assess the... | reverse complement strand
TCGCTACAGCTTACTCTATTCTCCCCAGCATAGCTGGGGGATTAGTGTTTTCATTCATCCATATTTCCGCCGCAGCTTCTTGGAAGGTTCCGATTTCTTTTCCTTCCGCATCCTGCGCACTTCTCTTTTCTGCGAGATAAAAACATAATACCCACCCTCTTCTATCACTTTAACCCCGCCGAACACAGATTGCAACTTATTCTTATACCATTCATACCTTTTGGTGACCATGACCATACTTCCGCCAACCTTCAGATGACGAAAGCCCTCCTCTATGAATTTTTTCGGCACACTGAAATCCGCGTGATAAGGGGGATTGGACAGAATCAGATCAAAATCCCGTTCCGTGATATGAGAAAACCCATCGCTCTGAAAGATAAAAATATCCTGTAAACCGTTATATATGGCATTCCTTTTTGCAAAATCAACCGCAATGGGATCAACATCAACCATTGTCACATGTTCCGCGCCTGCAAAGTGTGCCGCATAGATGCCGACCACACCGTACCCGCATCCAAGATCCAGTATTTTCTGCCCCTGCCGAAAATCTACAATCATCAGCATTGCCAGTGTACCTTTATCAATGTGGTTTGGAGAAAATAGAGAGTTTTCGGTATACAGATGCAGGCTTATCCCGTTGATCGAATCTACTATCATATCGCACCACTGCTTCCTCATAATCTCCGTCAGACTCACACAAATTTAGGAATACGCTGTTTTGCCACACCAATTCGGCATAGAAACACCTTTATCAGCGTTTTTCTTAAAACTGTTTACTGATATCCTTTTCACAGTTTTGTATCATTCGAAGTATCTGACAGGCGTCAGCTGCGCGCTTTGTGTCTTTCACGCGGATGAAATATGCCGCGCACAGCATCTCGATACATTCCATCACACAGGGAACCGCCTTCTTTTCCTCCGCGGAAAGAGGATTGTTGCTCTCGTATCCGGCAGCAGCTGACTTCACACTGGCAAGCCATTCCCTCTGCGTAAAGGCATTGTCCGATTCCTCCGACAGAAGTCCCGTCAAAAAATAGCAGATATCAAAAATTCTGATATTTCTCTGGCTCAGGTCAAAATCAATATAGCCCGACAATTCTCCCTCGCAGAACAAAAAATTCCCGAAATGGACGTCCCTGTGAATCAGCTGTTTCGGCAGGTCATCATATATCGTTTCCAACTCTATTACCGCTTTATCATACTCTTCCCGGCTGATCATCTGCCACTCCTGCCCGGTGAAAATCTCCCACACCCATCCTTTCATCTCTTTTAGCAGACTGTTATCCCAAAATTCCATTTCCTTTTCGCACTGCAAAAAAGCGTCGTGCAGTCTCGCAATCGCACACCCCATCTTATAAGCGATCGCCCGATCTTTTCTGTCGGAGAGGTTGTTCCCCTGTAATTTTTTAGACATAAGAAAATATGTGTCCTTGTGCGCGATATATGCTGCTCCGTTCTTTGCCGGAACCACATCCGCCACCGGGATATGACGGGCGGAAAGTATCGCCGCTATTTGGCTGTTTCTCTCCATCTGCTCCCTGTCATCATATTTTTTGATAACGTAAGAACCGTCGATTTCCCATGCGGAAGGATAAATCTGCACGATTTGACCGCTCTCCATGCCCCATTCCTGCAGTATCTGTTCTATAATCTCCCTCATGTTCTGATGTTTCACCTTTTCCTTTGCAATAATTCTTCTGACGCTTGACTCTGACAGATGAAAAATCTTTCCAAGCTGTCCCTTCGTCCTTCCCTCAAGATGCATCAAAAAAATACACTGATCGCGTTTCTCCAGTTCCTTCTTGTAGTCAGTCTGCCGCTTTACCCCACGACTGTCTTTCCTTGGGATATACAAATAACCGCCGTCATAATGCTTTTGTATCATGGCAAGCAGTTCCTTGGGCAAAACCTCATTTGCATTTACATATTTCATCCATATCACCCACACTATTTTATCAAATTTGGCAAAAATATCGGTGACCACATTTGATTCTGTATCAAATATAATCACCGATAACCATGTCACCATATGCATATCACTTAAAATCTATACGGCGGACTTCCCTCTCCGGCTCAAACGCTTTCCGGCATCCTCTTTCACCAGCTCGATCACCACCGCCATAATCGGAATAAAGAAGATAATTCCTATGATGCCAAAAAGTTTGCCGCCGATCATGGCCGCAATGAGTGTATATAACGGCGGAAGTCCCACGGATCCTCCAACCACTCTCGGGTAGATAAACTGATTCTCCACAAACTGGACGACCAGATAGACGATCAGACACCGCACCGCCAATGTGGGACTGATCAACAAAGCAAGAATCACGCTGACCGCACCGGAAATAAAAGCGCCGACATAAGGTATGATTGCGCAGACCGCCGTCAGTACGCCAATCAAGCTTCCATAAGGCAGTCTGAAAATCGTAAACGCCAGAAACATCAATACCCCCAGAATCACCGCCTCCGCACACTGCCCCGACAGGAAGTTTGCGAAGGACCTGCTGAATGTCCGGCTGACATGAATGAGATATTCCGCCCAGGAAGGCTTCAAATAGGCATACACCACTTTTCTGACATGTCCGCATACCTGTTCTTTTTCAAGCGTCAGATAAATGCTGATGATCAGCCCGAACGCCGCCGTTATCATCACGCTCGCGGCGGAAGACACCGTATTTACAACGCCCTCCAAAAACAAATTGGCCCCGAAGCCGACGCTCTGCATGATTTTTTCCAGATTGATGCCCTCCAGCATTTCTTCCAGCCACGCCGCTGACGGGTCAAGACTCTCCAAGTACGCGATCCATTGCGGCAGACGCGTTTCGATCATCCGATAAAGCCCTTTCGCAGAACTCACAAGCTCCGGTATCAGCAAGGTAAACACAAGTGTAAGCACCAATGCGACACCCACAAAAGTCATCAGGAACGCAACACCCCGAAAGAACTTGTCGGAAGGCTGTTTTTTCCTTTTCTGCAGCAGTTTGCGCAGCCGTTTTTCAATCCCCATCATGGGGACATTGATAAACAGAGCCAATATGCCGCCGACGATGATCGGCAGAATGATCCCCATGCCTTTTCCCAGAAAAAGAAGCACCGCATGAAGATTCATCAGGGCCGCAAATAACCCGACTCCCACAATCACGATCAGTAAATTCTGTTTTGTCTTTTTATCCATAAAACTTCCGTCCTCTCTTTTCATTCTGGGATTAACCCTTGTACATCTCTCCAAAATCTTCTATAATCATTATGACCTATGGTAAAAAGGGCTGTCAAGCCCCGAGGAATCACGGCGAAAGATTGCAGGGAACTGCTAAGACATGGAGGCCGCTATGATCACACAGGAAATACGCACCTTCGACGAATTATTACAGTTTGTAAACAACCTTTATCAAAAACACGGCGTGCGCCTTTGGTACCGAGGGGAAGAAAACGCGTCGCTTACGTTGATTCCCTCCATCCAGCGCAGCAAAAAGCGGCTGGAAGCCGAGCGTTACATCACCAACGACTTCTACACACGCGCCAGACAGATCATTGATAATCCCCCGGAAAAGCACAATTACGCGGGCTGGGTCTCCCTGATGCAGCACTACGGTCTGCCCACCAGAATGCTGGACTGGAGTCAGTCTCCGCTAATCGCGGTGTTTTTCGCTACGGAGACTTACAGAGAGCTGCCCGATACGGACGGCTGTGTCTGGGTGCTGGCGCCAGGCCTTTTGAATGAAAAGGAAGGATTCGGCGACTGCATCTACCCCATCGACGCCGACACCACGCAGGAAATGCTGCTGCCTGCTTTCAAGCACGCGCACCACAACCACGAGCTGACAAACCGCATCCTGGCCTGCAGTTCCACGGAAAATAACCTGCGGATGTACTCCCAGCACTCCAATTTTACGGTACACAATTCCTTAAAACATCTGGAAGACATCTGCGATGAAAATATGCTCTACAAGATCATTATTCCGAACGAACGGAAAAAATATTTTATTGACAGCCTGCGGGTGCTCGGCATCACGGAAAGCTTCGTCTATCCCGACTTAGATCACATATCGGCGGATCTGCGCGACGAGTACGGCATCTGACAAGAAAGGACTGCAAACTTATGAAAATCACACTCTCACACCTGACAAAGAAATTCCCCGCCAGGGGCAGAAAGGGAAAGACAGCGGCGGAGGTCATCGCGGTAAACGATTTTACCTTTGAGATCCCCGACGGCAGTCTGGTGGGGCTGCTCGGTCCTTCCGGCTGCGGCAAAAGCACGACCCTCAATCTGATCTGCGGCCTGCAAAAACCCACCAAAGGACAGATTTTCTTTGGCGAAGAAGATGTGACCACCCTCTCCCCCCAGCAGCGCGGTGTGGGCATGGTGTTCCAGAATTATGCCCTCTATCCCCACCTAAACGTGGAGCAGAACATCCGCTTTCCGCTGGAAAATCTAAAGGGTGCGGAAAAACTGAGCAAAGAGCAGATGCGCGCCCGCGTAGAGGAAGCCGCCTCCCTCGTACAGCTTGACGGCCTTTTGGAAAGAAAGCCCGCTGAACTCTCGGGCGGTCAGCAGCAGCGCGTAGCCATTGCCAGAGCCTTAGTCAAACTGCCGCGGGTACTGCTTTTGGACGAGCCGCTCTCCAATCTGGACGCCAGACTCAGACTGCAGACCCGTGAGGAGATCAGGCGGATCCAGAAAAAGACAGGCATCACCACCCTGTTTGTGACCCATGATCAGGACGAGGCCATGAGCATCTCCGATCTGATCGTCGTCATGCAGGACGGCGTGGTACAGCAGATTGGAAAACCGCAGGAGGTGTACGATGATCCTGCCAATTTATTTGTAGCTAAATTCCTCGGCACACCGCCCATCAATCTCTTTACGGGAAGCGTAAAGGACGGCGCACTCTCCATCGGTGAGGAGACTGTTTTACAGGTAAAGGGCGTTCCCGATCAGCCCGTACAGGTCGGCATCCGCCCGGAGGGGTTTCTGGTCAGCGAAAACGGCTCTTTCACCTGCTCTTTAAGCCGTCCGGAAGTACTGGGACGGGATATCAGCATCCTCGCTTCCCACCCGTGTTCGGTAAATCCTAATGTCCGCGCCATCGTGGATGCCGAGAGCTGCGAACATCTGTCAGGCGATACGGTGCATTTTACGCTGAAACCGCAGAAGGTGCTGCTCTTTGATCAGTCCACCGGCAACCGCATCCCTTTTGAGAGTGGGAGGTAGTTTTTTATGGAAAATAAAAGTTGGAAGGGCTGGCTCTACCTGCTGCCCGCGCTCTTATTCTTAGGCGCGTTTTTAATCTACCCTTTAATCGACGTATTTATCTATTCCTTTGAGGAGGGCTACAATTCCGCCTCCCAGACCTTTTATGACATCGGCGGCTACAACTATTCCTACGTCCTGCACGATGCCTACTTTTTGCAGGCGCTGAAAAACACCTTTATTCTGGTGATCATCACAGTGCCGCTCTCCACGGGGCTTGCGCTTCTGATCTCCGTAGCCTTAAGCTCGATCAAACCTTTGCGGGAGCTGTTTCAGACCGTTTACTTTCTGCCCTACGTGACCAACACGCTGGCAGTGGGGCTGGTGTTTATGATTCTGTTCAAAAAAACGCCCTATTCCGACAGCTTAGTCAATCTGCTGATCCAATGTTTCGGCGGCAGCTCCGTGGACTTTATCGAAGGCCCCTACTGGGCGAAAATGTTCGTGCTCTGCTTTTATACGGTATGGGTGGTCATGCCCTTTAAGATCCTGATCCTGACAAGCGCACTGGCAAGCGTCAATCCCGTTTACTACAACGCGGCCAGCGTAGACGGTACGAGGCGGTTTCGTATGTTCTATAAAATCACCCTGCCCATGATCTCACCGATGCTCTTTTATCTGGTAGTCACAGGTTTTATCGGCGCCTTCAAAGCCTACAGCGACGCGGTAGCGCTCTTTGGCACGAACTTAAACGCAGCGGGCATGAATACCATCGTCGGCTATGTGTACGACATGCTTTATCGGGACAGCGGCGGCTATCCTTCCTATGCGTCAGCCGCGGCGATCATCCTTTTTGTCATCGTGCTGACCATCACTTGTATCAATTTATTAGTTAGTAAAAAGCATGTGCATTACCAGTAAGCAGATAAATGCCTGTGCGCACACTCGTATAAAAAGAGGTATAAAAGTATGAAAAAAAACCGCTTTCTTACAATAGTAACCTATTTGTTCTTGGGATTTTGGGCGCTGGTTGTGCTCTTTCCCTTCTACTGGATGGTGCTGACTTCCGTAAAGGAGTACGGAGCTTATAATGCAGAATACATCCCGAAATTTATTACCCTCTCTCCCACTCTGCAAAACTATGCGGATGCCTTTACCACCGTTCCGCTGGGGCGCTACCTTTTGAATACGCTCTGGTTCACGGTTGCCACCACCGCGTTGATGCTCGTTGTCATCACGCTGGCAGCCTTTGCCTTCGCGAGATTGCAGTTTGCGGGAAAGAATCTGGTATTCACCCTGTTCCTGGCTCTGATGATGATTCCCAACGAACTGGTGGTGATCACGAATTTCACGACCGTTACCAATCTGGAACTTAGAAACACCTTCACGGGACTGATTCTGCCCTCCGTGACTTCGGTGTTTTACATCTATCTGCTGCGGGAGAATTTCGCGCAGATCCCCGATGAACTTTACTACGCCGCCAAGGTGGACGGCACCTCCGATTTTCGCTACCTGCGCAGGGTGATGATCCCCATCTGCCGCCCCACGCTGGTCACGATCACGATCCTGAAAGTCATTGAGTGCTGGAATTCCTACGTGTGGCCGAGACTGATTACGGACGATGCGGACTACTATCTGGTGTCGAACGGCATCCAGGAAATTCGGGAAAATGGCTTTGGCAGAGCAAACATCCCCGCCATGATGGCGGCCGTGGTGGTGATCTCCGTGCCCCTCGTGATTCTGTTTCTCCTGTTTCGAAAACAAATTATGGCGGGGGTCGCCAGAGGAGGGACGAAAGGATGAATACAAAATGGAAAAAAACGCTGGCGGTATTCTTCATCGGGACAAGTCTGCTTACTCTTACAGGCTGTCACGGCTCCAAAGCCCTGCCTGAATTTGCCGTGCCCGAAAGCTTTGATACGTCGAAAACCTATGAGATCACTTTCTGGGCGAAAAACGACACCAACAAAAATCAGACCGACGTCTACAAAAAAGCGATTGCCGATTTCGAAAAGCTTTATCCCAATATTACGATCAATATGAAACTCTACACCGACTATGGGAGGATTTTCAACGATGTGATCACCAACATTGCGACAGGCACCACGCCAAACGTCTGCATCACCTACCCCGATCATATCGCTACCTATATGACGGGAAAAAATACCGTAATTCCTTTAGACGGCCTTTTTGCAGATGAAAAATACGGTCTCGGCGGAAACGAACTTCTCTACGACGGCCCAACTCAGGATGAGATCGTTCCTCAGTTTCTCTCCGAATGTGTGCTGGAAGACAGCCATTACGCGATCCCCTATATGCGCTCCACTGAGTGCTGCTACATCAACAAAGATTATGTGGAACAGCTGGGCTATACGCTGCCCGACGTGCTGACATGGGACTTTATCTGGGAAGTTTCTGAGGCCGCCACCGCAAAAAATGAGGATGGGACATTCGCCTTAAACGGCCAGAATGTGATGATCCCTTTTATCTACAAATCCACGGACAACATGATGATTCAATACTTAAAGCAAAAGGGCGCAGGCTACTCAAGCGCCAGAGGCGAGATTGAACTTTTCAACGCGGACACGGAAGCTTTTTTACAGGAGATTGCGGGACACGTAAAGGCGGGTGCCTTCTCCACTTTTAAGATTTCCAGCTACCCCGCCAACTTTCTCAATGCCGGACAGTGCGTCTTTGCCATCGACTCCACGGCGGGCGCTACCTGGATGGGCGCCCAGGCTCCCCTTGCCGACATCAGCGAAGATGCCTTCGTGGACTTTGAGACGGCGGTGCGCATGGTGCCGCAGGTCGATCCCGAAAATCCGCAGATGATCTCTCAGGGACCTTCCGTTTGCGTCTTTAATAAGTCCGACCCGCAGGAAGTGCTGGCTTCCTGGCTCTTTGCACAGTATCTTTTGACCGACGAAGTGCAGATCGGCTACGCCAAAACGGAAGGCTATCTGCCTGTCACCACAAAGGCGCTGTCCTCCCCCGTCTATCAGGATTACCTGAACCGAAGCGGCGAGGATAATAAAACCTACTACCCCATTAAGATCGAAGCCTCCAAACTCCTGATGGAACACACGGCGGAAACCTTTGTAACTCCTGTATTTAACGGTTCCGCGTCCCTGCGGAATGCGGCGGGACAGCTGATTGAAAACGTGACGAACTCCGTGCGGCGCAAACAGACCGTGGATGATGCTTACATGGAAAAACTCCGCGCCGATGTCACCGCCCTCTACCGCTTAGATCAAAAGGATATCGCCGCAAGCGGCAAACAGGATCTTGGGCCGCTGCCCCGCCCTGCCGTATTTTTCCTGACCGCCCTGACTGTCACCTGGGGCTTGCTCGTGCTCTATGTCCTGCGTGATTTTGTCAAAAAAAGAAAAAAGGATTGATTTCTCCGCAGAGTGTGATATAATCGTCGCTGTAGTAATAAACCAACATAATAGAGGAGAATTATTATGAAAAAGACAATCGCGTTAACATTGACACTGGCTCTCGTCTTATCCCTGACCGCCTGCGGCAAGGGCACAGACGGCGGCTCTAACAGCAGCGCTGACACGCAATCCGAAAACATTACGGCCACTGAAAATCCTGAAGCAGAAATTTCGGACACCGAAGACGGTGCTGGCGAATCCGACGGCGCTGCGGCCAATGAAGAACCTGCGGCGGAAGTTTCGGACAGCGAAGGCAGCACGGATGGGAAGTCCGAAGGCGTTATGACCTATGCCGAGTACGATGCGGCGGCTTTAGACAGCGAAGTCGTGATTGAGACCTACGTACAGGCAAAGCAGTCCTGGTGGGAAGACAAGGCTACTCTTTACACGCAGGATAAGGACGGCGCTTACTTTGTCTACAATGCAGTCTGCTCCGAGGCAGACTACGACAAGCTGACTCCCGGCACTAAGATCAAAGTGACCGGTTACAAGACCGAGTGGTCCGGTGAGGTAGAAGTTGCCGAGGGCGCGACCATCGAGATCCTGGACGGCAATTACACAGCACCCGCAACCGATGTCACGGATCTGCTTTCCAAAGAGGACGAGCTGATCAAGCATCAGAATAAATTCGTATCTTTCAAGGGCATGACTGTTGAGACTTATGAGAAGGACGGCGAGTCCTATGACTGTGCCGTTGTTTACAATGACGACAACTCCGGTTCCGCTGCGGACAATAACGACCTGTACTTCAATGTATCGAAGGACGGCCAGACCTACACCTTCTGCGTAGAGTCTTATCTGTGCGACAGCAGCACGGATGTATACAAGGCTGTAGAAAATCTGCAGGTTGGCGATACGGTCGATCTGGAAGGGTTCCTGTACTGGTATAACGGTGCAAATCCGCACATCACTTCTGTGACTGTAAAATAAGGATAACGCTTGATACAAATGCAGCGGGGAAAGGCTTTTGACCTTTCCCCGTTTTTTGATTTCATTTATTTATTATTTTACCCCGGTCGTAAATCCTTCTCCGTACAGCAGGACTCGCAGGATACCGCAAATGACCAGATGCAGCGGATAATAGACATAAAACAACTTTCCCATCCCCTTGAAGGAGCCGCGCTCTCCATTATAACTTTTCAGGAAAGGAATCGTCAGGCAGGTGCCAAGCTGAATCAAAGCATACACCTTATCGATACAGAAGAAATACACCACCGCGTACATCAATGTCCAAAACATCATCAAGCTCATCTGCTTTTTGAAATTTCCTCGGTTCGTCCCAATCCCTAAGATTGCCATGGTAGCAATACAGCTCCAGTCCGAAGGGAAGGTGATAAGACAGATCACAATCGTGACAAGTACCTTCTGCCACCCTTTCCAGTCAGTCTGATCGGCTATGTACAACAAAACCAGTCCCCAGGCAAGCGACCACACCACGCCCGTCTGGTTAAAAACCGATGTCTGTAACGGAACAAAAGGAATCCCGAAACAGAAATTGTAGGCAAAATGAGAGATAAATGCCAGTAAAAACAGCCTGCCCGCGTATTTTTTTACATTGCGCGTGTGATTATATCCCTCGGCAATAAAAAACCACATGATAGGCGCCGTCAGTCTGCCAACGATGTGCAGAAGAATCACATACCATGTTTTATCATAGCCCGGAAAAAACGTCCAGGTCAGATGATCCACCGTCATGGCAATGATGGCGATCAGTTTGATCTGGTTGGCATTTAAGCCCTTCTTCTGCTCTGCATCAGACATTCTCTTTTCCTCCTTCACCTGCGCTCCGATTCCAAAATAACCTCCCGCAGCCTTTCAAGCTTTTCCGCGCTCAGTTCCCGCGGCCCGCCAAGCTGTGTCGTCCTGTATAACAGTTCTGCGTAAAATTCCACGGATTCCATTTTCATGTACGCAGTCTGTAAGTCCTTTGCCCAGGTGAGCACGCCGTGACTCTCCAAAAGGATTGCCTGATAATCCGCCAGATATGGTTCAATGGCATCCGGGATCTCCGCAGTGGAGGGCGTCCCATAAGGGGCAAGCGGCACCTTGCCGAAATTGACGATCACTTCCGGCATAATGGGAATGTCAAGCGCCCTGCCCATCACCGCAAAGCTGGTGGCAAAAATCGGGTGCGCGTGTACCACTGCCGAAATATCAGGGCGTTTCTGATAGACCCTAAGGTGCATTTTTACTTCCGACGAGGGGCCGAACCCTTCCGCCATTTCCAGTACCTTTCCCGTAAGGTCTACCTTACAGAGTTGCTCCGGTTTCATATAGCCTTTGGAGACCCCGGTGGGCGTACACAGGATCTCATCTTTCGAAAGCCGCACGGAAAGGTTGCCGTCATTGGCTGCCACCATGCGTCTTAAATACATCCTCTGGCCGATCTCGCAAATTTCCTCCCGCAGCATTCTCTCATTCTGCTCCATTGTGCGATGCCCTCCTCTATCCATACTGCTTTGAAAATAATTGCCAATGATTTATATGCCCATGCTTCCAATACAAACACAGACATGACCGTTTTTTATAAGGCCGCCGTGACCTCCTTCAGCCAGTCCAGCTCCTCTCCCTCAAACTGCGGCTCCAGCGTCTCATAAACCATTTGATGATAGGTGTTTAACAGACCAAGCTCCTCTTTCGTAAGCAGGCTTACCTCGATCGCCTCCCTGTCAAATGGCGCCATAGTCAGCGGCTCCAACTGTAAAAACTGCCCGTAAGCCGTCTTCTCTCCCATAATGACCAGCATCAGATTCTCGTGGCGAATACCGTATTTCCCTTCCTCATAATAACCCGGCTCGTTTGTAAAAATCATTCCCACCGCAAGAGGCACCGCCTTATCCCTTCCCGCCTTCCAGCGGATGTTCTGCGGCCCTTCATGGACGCTCAGCAGATAACCGACACCGTGTCCCGTTCCGTGTCTGTAATCAAGTCCCTGCTCCCACAGCGGCCCTCTGGCTATGGCGTCGAGATTCCGTCCGCTGACTCCTTCGGGAAACTTTGCCGCCATCAGGCGCAGATGCCCTTTTAAGACAAGTGTATAGGCCCGCTTCTCCTCTGCTGTTAACTTGCCCAATGCAATCGTGCGGGTAACGTCTGTCGTGCCTTCGCTGTAATGTCCCCCCGTATCCACCAGGCAAAAGCCCTTCGGCTCTATCTTTATATCAGTCTCAGGTGTGGCTTCGTAATGTACGATAGCTCCATGCGCCCCGTAAGCCACGATGGGATCAAAGCTCGGTCCCAGATAGCCTTCCCTTTCCTTTCGAAATTCTTCCAGCCTAGCGGCCGCACTGATTTCCGTGATCTCCTCCTGCGCTGCCCGCGATTTCAACCAACACAAAAATTTTGTTACTGCCACCCCGTCCTTCACATGAGCCGAACGCATATGCGCGATCTCCCGCTCCGTTTTCACCGCTTTCATAAGAGCTATGGGACTTGGTCTATTGATCCTCTCCACCCCTTTGGAAACAGCTTTTAGCAGGCGGTAGCTGACCTTCGTTTCATCCACGAGCAATCTTTGACCGGGAGGCAGAGCCGCCACCAGATCCGCTATGCTCTCATAGGGCAAAAGACTCACTCCCACCTCTGCCAATTCCTTGCATACAGTCTCCGAAAAGGCTGCTTTCTGAGCGCACAAAAGAGCACGGGTTTTCGTAAGCAGCATAAATGCGAGAAAAACCGGGGTATTTTTCACATCGCTGCCACGCAGATTGAGGAGCCATGCGCTTTCCGTAAGATCCGTCACCAACAGGGCGTCTGCTCCTTCCTCCGCCATCTTTTCCCGTACCTTAGAAAGTTTTTCTTCTCTGGTCATTCCGGCATACGCCGCCGGAAGTTCCCACACAGGTTCCGCCGACAAAGGCGGCCTCTCCTTCCAAACAAGATCTGCCAAATCTTCTTTTCCGCGAAAGGTGAACTGCTTTTCCGCAGTCTTGCTCTGCAGCTTTTCCACAAATGCACCCGTCACCGTGCGGCCGTCAAAGCCGACCCGCGCCCCCTTGGCAAGTGTCTTTACCAGATATTCGGCAAGTGTCGGCACATCCGGCTCGCCGCTTTTCATCAGCGTGATCCCGCTGTCCTTCAGCTGAGCTTCCGCCTGCAAAAAATATCTGCCATCCGTCCACAGCGCCGCGCTCTCCTTAAGAACCAGAAGCGTCCCCGCCGATCCGGTAAAGCCTGACAGATATTCCCGCGCCTTAAAATGCGCACCCACATATTCTGAACCGTGAAAATCCTCCGTGGGCACAATGTAGGCCGCAAAATTCCGCTTTCCCATTTCCTCTCGCAGCGCCTGTAACCGTTCTCTAACCGTTGTCTTTTCCATTTCAATCATCTCCCTTCTCAATGATTTCGTTGCATTTCAACCTCACTCCCCTTTGATTTTCTTCGCTTCACACACCTTTTCCTCCTGCTTCCCCGCCAGCACCTTGGGATTTCTCCAAAAAGCCCACAACAGTTCCACATCCATGAAAAACCAGATCACCGGCTCACAGAAGATCACCGCCAGATACTGAAACCGCGGAATCAAAAACATCACAAATAGTCATTTCCCAATCAGTTCGATCACACTGGAAATGACGGGCAGAATTTTATTGCCGATACTCTGCAGGGCAAACCGCGTAGGATTTAATAGCGCCAAAATCATCAGACAGGGCGCCACCACACGCAGATACAAAGTGCCATTTTCAATCACCACCGCCTCCGTAGCGCCCGAAAGCAAACGCACCATCAAAGGCGCCAGTGGAAGCGTAAACAGCGTGATTGCCGCCGTCAAAACCGCACCGCAAAGATAGGATGTTTTTACCGCTTTGCGAATCCGCCCCATCTGCCCCGCGCCGTAGTTTTGCGCCACAAAGGTGCTAAGTGTCTGGCTGACCGCCATATAAGGCATCATCAGAAACATAAAAAGCTTTCTTGCCGCCACGTGTCCCGCGATCACCAGATAGCCGAGACCGTTGATTCCAGACTGCAGGACCGCCGATCCCGCATTGACGATACTGCTCATAAGCGCCATGGCAAAACCCTGGGCAAGCATCTCCTGATACAGTTCTTTATCCCGGACAAAATGCTTTTTTTTGCGGGATCAACATCTTCGCCCGCTTACCAATATAGAGCAGACAGGCCGCCACCGATATGGCCTGCGCGATCACCGTCGCCACCGCCGCGCCGCGTACGCCCATATGTAACTGCTTGATAAAAAAGAGATCCAATCCAATATTGAGAAGCGAAGAAAAAATCAGAAAAACAAGCGGCATCTCACTGTTGCCGATGGCACGCAGCAGTCCCGCGCAAAGATTATAGGCAAACATGACTCCGATAAACAGCGTGATCGTGGAAATATAAGCATAGGATTCGCCGATGATCTCCGACGGCGTATGCAAAATCTCTAAAAAAGGATACAGAATGAAACGAATACCAATTGTAATCACTGTCGTGACACAGACACCGATCACAAGGGCTGCCGCAACCGAACGCTTTAGTTGTTCTTCGTCGCCGCTGCCGAAACTTCTGGCTGTCACAATGGCCGGACCGCTGCCGATCCCGAGCGCAAAGCCCGTCAGCAGATCAAAGATCGCAGCCGCTGCCCCCATTGCCGCCAGCGCCTCATCTCCCAGCGTGTGACCAATGATGACCGTGTCCATGGTATTGTAGAGCTGCTGAAAAATACCCGACAAAAAAATCGGAATCGCAAACGTAAGCATGGATTTCAAAATGGGACCATTCAAAAGGTCCACCGACGCATTCTTCCGTGTCAGGGTTTTCATGTGTTGTCTCTCCTTATGATTTCACATATGGCAACACTGAAATTATACTGCATAACCCCCGACTATTGCAATTGAAAATATTCGCAAACAAGCTCATCCAACATGAGCAGCAGACTGATATAAAACAGGGCCATATTGTAAATGGTATACCTTGTCTGGCAAAAAATGACCAGCGATACCAGTCCTACGTTACAAAAAACAGAGAGAAGCGTCAGAAGCGCCAACAGACACAGATGATCGTTTTTCCCCTGCCGCAGATGATAAAACAGCAAGAAAATATATAGCAAATAAATAAAAATAGTATACCCTACCAAAATAGATTTCCTTTGCGCTACCGTCGTGACCATTCCTGATAAAAAGTTATCAAAGAAAGTCGCTGCTACTTTTGCAATGTTGTGAGGCAGAACAGCTGCGTTGATGCGATTCATTATGAAATCTGTGTATTTGTTTACATCTACTGCATCGCCCCCGTTCCTGGCGGCATAATCGGTGATCAGCCGCCACATGGTATCGATCTGAATATGGTCGTAATGATCGCCAAAATGGGCAACACGGTTCATCCACCCCTCTTTCGCATAGTCTTTCAGATAGCCGCCCTCATCACAGATATCATATATTTGCAAAAACAGCTTCCGAACATCCTCATCTTCTATATATTGACCGTCCTCCCTCTCTGCTGTGTAAAATGCCATGGTAGTAAGGAAACGGGTATCGCCGGAATGTCTGACAGCCTTACCCCGCAGTACATAATTATAACCCACATCCAGACACATGCTGCAAAAGAGAATGGCAAAAGAACAGACAAAAGCGATCAGGATACCCTTCTTTCCCTTTTTCTTTATAAAGGAAACATATAAGATCCCAACGATCAGCAGGATCAAAGTAACCGTCATCTGCTTTCTTGTGGAGATCATTAGAAACGAGAGCAAGGCGCAGACAAGCAAGTCTCTTTTTTTAGATTGATAAACATAGGCCAAAAAAAAGCGAAAGAAAAGAAGGTAACCGGAAACGGTCAGCCCTTCCGTCAATATACTGTTGGAGTACATGGAACCCCTTTTGGCTGCAAAACGGCATAACAGGGAAACCGCCATCGGGATTCCCAAAACCAAAAGAGAAACCGCCTTACTTAGGTGAAATTCCCGTGCAAAAAAGGCAGCCAGGGACCAGGCTGCCACCGCCGCCAAAATACTTTGAAAGAGCACTGCCGCAATCAGATATCCATCCGACGCTCCGCCAGACAAAAAACGGAAAAAGGCAAGAAACAAAGGATAAACAGGCTCTCTTGTCAGATTCATTTCCAGATAACCGGGAGAATCCGCACAAATCACAACACCGTCAAAACAGGCAAAAAATAAATAGAAAGCCAGACTGATCGTCAGCATAATGACAGAAAAACCTGCCTGATTCTTAAAATTATCTTTTGTAATTCTCAATTTCTCTTGCATTCTTCCGTATTTTCCGCTTTTTCGATTACGCTATTCCTTCTCTTAAATGACATTCAATGAATGTCATTTAGGTATCCATAATAGCATATAGTGAATTAAATGACAAGCAGTAAATGTCATGTTGCGGCATATTAGCAGAAAATACATCCAAGTCAGGCACCTGGATGTATTTTCATCTCAAAATTGCAAAAAGGAAAAAGGAGGAATCTTCCAATGTATAAAAACAGAGCTGTCTCAGGAAAAATAATATATCCGGCTGCAATATCGCCCGCATCCGAAAAGCATTGCACCCCACAGTATCCCAGCGGCTTCTGGCTGACAAAATGCAGCTAGAGGGCATTGAACTGGATAAAAATGCGATCCAGCGCATTGAGAGCGGCGCCAGATTTGTCACCGACATTGAATTGAAAACGTTTGCCAAAGTCCTTGCCGTCAGCTATGAAGATCTGCTGGCTGAATAAGAAACGAGAAGGAGTTTTGGCAAACGATACCTTTATTCCCGATTTTTTAACACTTCCGCAGGAGAGATCTTGTTGATCTTCCGCGTCCAAAACGCGATGACGATGAGATAGACCAGCACGATCCCCGCAAAAATGAGCGGATAGAAATACCATGAAAAATGCAGGTTCAGCCCACAGGAGACGTTGGCGACTGCGTAGGGATACACCGCATCGATCAAAAGCTTGGCGGGCAGGATACTGATCAGCGCTCCCAGCGCCACAGTGACCGCCCCTCCGTCCAGATACAGGCTGCGGATCTCCTTTGTCCGAAAACCGAATATTTTCACAAGCGATATGCCAAAGCTTGCACGGCTTACCATCACGCCCGTCATCAGATACATCACCATGAAAAAGATAACCAGAGAAGCTGCCAAAATCATGGTGATCATTGGCCACATCATCTTGGTAAACACATGAGCGGACCGTTCGACATCGGAACGTTTGGTAATCGCGTAAATCCTTCCCTCGTCGATGGCGAGCGGCTCATCGGCAAGCAGCGTATTATAATAGCCGCTCTCTCTCCCGAACAGAGAACGCATGGCGTCGATATCCATAAACACAGCCAGTCCTACGGCATAATCGCAAATGCCTTCCACCTTAAACGTATAATCCTTTTCATCGGCGCTGTCAGTGAGTATGAGGCGCTCCCCTTTGGCAAGTTTGTACTTTTCAGCCACAGATTTTCCAATCACGACGCTGTTCTCAGAGTCTGCGGGTTTGATATCAAAATACCTGTTGTCGGCACCAATGCCAATCACGGAAACGTCGAGCGTATAGCCCCTCTCCGTTCTGGAAAGCGACTCGGTATAGCAAGCCTGTGCGCCCTCCGGAATCTCCTCCTGCGGATATTTCAACTGATACCTATAGGCAAACGTGGTGCTATTCAGACTTTCAATCTTTACATTTTCACAGAGTACATAACAGTTTAGACCCAGCATAAAGACAAGCAGGGACACAAACAAACCTACAATCACGGTGACGCTTGCACGCAGTTCCCGCAAGGTCTGCCTGATACGGAAATTGCGCACAAAATGACCGTCTTTTAACTTTACACAGAGAAGCTTTGAAGCTTTCTGCTCGTTTCGCATCAGCGACAACGCGGTCTTTGAAAGTCTTCTGTTTAGCATTAAAAGATTAACGATGATGGAAAGCACAGGCGGCACAACTGCCGCGTAAATCACCAAATACGCAGGGCAGACCGTATCAAAAGCAGGCAGGGAAAAATAACCATAAGATTCCCTCATCTGCCGCGCTGCGCCAAATTTAGAAAATCCAAATGCTGCGCCAATGATGCCGCCAACTAACGTGACAAGCGCAGGCAGCATGATGTAATGCGCCAAGATCTCCTTCTTTTTCGCTCCCAGCGCATACAACGTCCCAATTACGGCCGCCTCCCGATTGATCTGATGTACGACAAAGACGGAAATCACATACGCGAACAGCGCCATCACCACAGCGCCCGCGATCAGCCCCATCTCCTTATTCATCACCATATCGCCCGCTGCAGCCAGAATACGCGGATTCCTGTCTGCAGTCACAAAGGCCGTCAGCATTTCTGCCTTTTTCTCCTCGGGAAGCAGCGCTTTCAGTTCTCGCTTTACATCTTCCTCCCCCTTTCCTGCTTCCAGACGGTAGGCATACGTATAGTCTTCACTCCTCCGCCCGTCACTCACCGCTATTTCCTGATATTGCTCCGCTGTCACGAAGGCGGTGCCAAAAAGCGCGCTCTCCGCCGCCATATCCGAAAGGCTGCGAATCGGCTGATCGTAGTCAGGTGTGGTACCGATGCCGACGATTGCAAACTCCCGTTCCGCTATGTGAATGCCGTCACCAACCAAATATCCGTGTTCCTCACAGTAGCGTTTCTCAAGAACGATTTCCCCCATTTCTTTCGCCAACCGTCCTTTATCTATTTCGATCAGATTGACCGTTTCCCGCTGTTTCATCAGTCGCAGGGCCGATCCGTCACCCATTGAAATATCCACCGAAAATTTTCTTTCCAGTTTGACGCCTGTTTCTGCAAGCACCTCCTCCTGCTCTTTTGTCAGCGGAAAAAACGTTGTGAATTCGCCGTCCTCCACCCGATTTTTTGAAGCAGTCCTGCGGCTTTCCGTGATAATGGTTTCGGCCGCACCGACTACAGAGGTCACGATATACATTCCCATCACGATCATAAGAAACAATGCCAGCCAACGGGGAAAGTTATCTCTTAAATCTCTTAAAACACGCTTACTAAATACCTTATTCATCATAGATCCTCCAACTCTTTGGCCGACATGCGCACTTCATTCCGATAATCCTGTATGACCATACCGTCCTTGATGACCAATACCTTATGTACCATATCTTTGATGGCGTTATTGTGCGTTACGATCAGCATGGTCGTCCCATAGCGCTGATTGATCGCCTCCAGCAGGATCAGGATATCCCGCGAGGTCTTGGAATCCAACGCGCCTGTCGGTTCGTCACATAACAGAAGCCGTGGATTTTTGACAAGCGCTCTCGCGATCGCACAGCGCTGCTGCTGCCCGCCCGAGAGCTGGGAGGGAAATTTGTCCCGATGAGCGGAAAGCCCTATGATTTCAAGCAATTCGTCAAGGTCAAGCGGCTCTCCCGCAAGATACTGACAGACCTGTATATTTTCCAGCACGGTCAGATTCGGCACCAGATTATAAAACTGAAAGACGAACCCCAGCTGTTCACGGCGGTAATCCGCAAGCGCAGAAGGCTTCCTGCCAAACAGCTCCAGACCGTCAACTTTGATCGATCCGGAATCCATGGTTTCCAGACCACCGATGCAGTTTAGCAGCGTAGATTTTCCGCTGCCGCTCGTGCCCTGTATCACACAGAGTTCTCCCTGCTCTACCGAGGTGGAAATACCGTTTAAGACCTTAACAAGACTCGTGTCGCTGCCATAACTTTTTTTGACATCCTTTAGCTCCAAATACATCATCTTACCTCCATTTCAGTGTGATTTTTCCATCTTCCTCCATTCCGCGCTTTTCCATAACGCCGTTATGTTGCGGTTAAAAAATAAAGCCGAAGCCCTCGGCTTTATTTTGAAAACACCAATTTCATACAGCCGCCCACAATGAAATCCATCCATCTCTTTTGCATGGCAACCGCCTTCTCCACATCCCTTTCATACAGCAAAAGCTGTACCTGCAGATCAATGGCGATATGTATGATCAAATGCACAAAAAAGGCATTTGGTGCCGACAGATCCTGCTCCTTCGCGTACTGCGTCATAAACGCCAGATACCTTTTCTCGAGGAATGCCGTCACATCGTCAATAAAACTCTCATAACGGCAGCCCTGCGACTTTTTGAGCAGCAGGAGAAACGCATCGTAATTGTCATAGAGATGCCGCACCAGCGCCTCGGCAAAGCGGTCGTGATCGCCGTCTGCGTGCACATAACTTGACGGCTGCGAAAGCATCTCGCTCTCCTCGTCAAAATGTCGGTACAGAATTTCATAAACGCCTTTGATCGGTTCCTCCACAAGCGCACCGAACAAGTCTTCCTTATCCTGAAAAAAGAAATATAAGGCTCCCGTGGTGACTCCGGCCTGCGAACAGATTTTGCGCAGAGATGCCTTTGTATAACCTTTTTCACGAAATTCCTTTTCAGCGCTTTTTAACAGACGCTCTCTTGTTTCCTGTTCCTCTTTCATCCCATCGCCTCAACATAACACCGTTATTTTATCACATACCTTTTTACTTTTCAAGTACTTATCGTCATATGTTTCTATTGCACATATTTTCGGCAGCAAACTTTCCAGCGGATTTTGTCCCATCCTATTTGGGGATGTTTCCCAAGTCCCTGCTTTTTCCACCGTTTGCCTTGATCGTCTGCCGCCATCCTAACTGCGCCGCCATTCGATACAGAAAACGGGGAAAAGCAACTGACACATACTGATTCTCCTGCGCTTTTCTTTTAAGAATGGTATCCGACAGCACTGAAAGTGCTTTTTCAATCGGCGCTCTCGGTCCTTTTCCGCCTTCCACTTTGGGCATCATGGCAAGCGCTCCTCCACCGCCGACACCGAGTCCGCCGCCCCAGACAAATCCTGTCTTAACGCTCCAATTCTGCAAAATCTTTAAGGCAAATTCAGCCTGTATCCCTTCGTAAAATCCGCAGTTCACAATGCCGTAAATATGCAATTGAGGATTTTGCAGGCACGCTTCTTCCAACTGCACCAGACAGGACAGCAGATGTCCGGGAATGCCGTCCACATAAAGGGGAAAGGCGAAGACCCATGCGTCCGCTTTTGCCAATTCTTCGATTGTTTCTGCCGGCATTTGCGCCGCATGAAATCCAAACTCCACAATCTCCGCCTTTTCGCCGCAACAACATTTTATTTCATCAAGGAGCGTGCCGCTGGCACTGTTTTTCACTTTCGGACTGCCGTTTATCAACGCGATCTTCATAAGACAATGCCCTCCAATTCTTTTACCGACTGATAAAAGGAAACCTCCTTTACCAGACCATCATAATTGTCTGCGTTTGCCTGCAGCAGCTGCCTCGCGGTTTCCTTTTCTATCTCGGTCATGTTTTCGCCGTAAAGGTGCGCCGACAACGAAATCGTATTTTGATATCTTCGTTTGTGGTGCATCTCTCCCTTTCGCATTACGAAATCCGGATGGATGTAGGAAATCGCGCGATCCTGCACCGTTTTTACAAAGGGACTGACACTGCCGTAATAACAGCGGCTGACTAAAATCAGTTCCGTACAGCGCCCCATGTCGCTTCCCGTTTTTTCGTATCCGTCATGCAGCACGCATTCGCCCGGCGTCTTGACCCAGCAGCCAAAACAACCGATACAATGGCGAATCTCGTCCTGCGGTTTGATCACTTTATATTCGCCCTCGACGGGAATTGAAAAGTTTTCAAGATCTGTTATGATGAGTTTCACTGTGATGCCTCCCTGCTTTTGTCTGTATGATCCCAACCACAATTGACGTTAACCGATATCTTTTTGTCTAATCTGTCACTTCTAGATTATAAGTCATTTATCTGCCTCTTGCAACGCATATTACCGATTGAATCACGCATCTTACGGATCGATTCAAGCATATTACGGATCGATCTGTAAGCAAAGGTATTTATATGTCTGTAACGCATTTCATCTTGGAATCTTCCGGTAACTTACAGCATTCAATGAAGGAATATCTTCAAATGAATTGGGTATACTCTTTTATCATAAACAAATAAACAAAAAGGAGTGAAACCACCATGATCGAACCGGATACCATAAAGCTGCTGCGGGAATGCGACGCGGGAATCAAAATGGGCGTCGCCTCAATAGACGATGTCTTAGATTATGTACATGATGAAAAGATGCAAAAATGCCTTTCCGACTGCAAGGAAAAGCATGAAAAATTAAAGGACGATATTCAGGTCCTTCTGGATACCTACCATGACGACGGCAAGGAACCGAATCCCATGGCAAAGGGCATGTCGTGGATGAAGACCAACGTGAAGCTGGTGATGAACGAGTCGGATCAGACCATTGCTGACCTGATGACGGAAGGCTGCAACATGGGAGTGAAATCGCTCAGTAAATATCTGAACCAATACAGAGCCGCTGAGGAGAAGGCGAAAGACATCACGAAGCGCCTGATCAATCTGGAGGAGAAACTGGCGCAGGATATGCGGGGGTATCTCTAAAAAATCGCCGCTGTACGGCGGCGATTTAGCGAGACCTACTGCTCCGGCACCACCGCGTAAAACTCGATCACCTCGTCGCTCTCATTGCGCAGGCTGTGGCTGTGTCCCTTCGGGCAGTAATGACAGCTCCCCGCAGGCAGGGTCTCTTTTGTATCGTCGCAGAGCACAACGCCCGTTCCTTTTAACATGAATATGATCTCGCTGTTCGTCTCATGGGTATGTACGCCGATGGTCGCCCCCGGCTCTAAGGACGCCCGCATGATCTTACACGCCTCGTCCGTGTACATGTGCGTCCGAAACTGCTTTTCTCCGCCCTTGAAATTAGGGATGACCTGTTCCTCGATTTTTTCAAAATTTAGAATCATAAGTACCTCCGTTCCATGCTATTTTCTAAAAATAAGATGATTAAAAAAGGCTATATTTTTATATTCTTCCAGATCACAGGTTTTCATTTCCAATGCAAGCATATTGTAATACCATTCTTTTGCATATTTTATATCATTGTTCGAGGATAAGGCAAAGAATGTACGAAGTCCGAAGCGTTCTTCCAGCGTCAGACCCAGTTTACCTGCCTGTTCGACCAAATATTCCGTGCTGTAGGTATCCCGTTTGCCAAACATATTGTTTTCGTTATCGCCGTCTTCCAGTAAGCCAAGCGCCGCTTGCGGATCATCGGAAAAGACTGCGCTCGCAAGGATTCGCCCGGCAAGATTATGCTTAACGATGGAAAGTCTGCCGCCCTTTTTCAGCACGCCTGCAAGTTCTGTCAGTATCCGCTCTTTGTCAGGGACATATTCTAAAACATTGTGACAGATGATAAGGTCAAAGGCAGTCACGTTTTGTCTTTTTACTTCCTCGATCCCGCCGTGAATACAGGTGTATTCGCTACTATGATCCTCCAATTTCAAGTCAAGCATTTCTTTGCTTGGTTCTATGGCGGTCACATGATGAAAGGGTGCGTAATGGCTGGCGGTCACACAAAATCCTGCCCCGAAATCAAGAATGTCAAGAGGATGATCTTCGGGTAAAGCAAGCTGCCGAAACAGTACGTCGTAGAACATTTTTCCCCAGGGTTGATCCATGAGGTTTCGGTAGTTGTTGATTGAACTTGGCATAGATTTGTCTCCTAACGGTCACATTTTATTGTTTTCAGTATAACAATGCCATTTTCTGAGTATCACCCCAAAGTTTCTGCAAATATCTGTTTCAAAATTTCGGACGGTATCTCCTGTCTCAAATAGATTTGTAGCATCCCTTTGGGAGTAAACTTATAACCTGCCAGTTCTTCTTTGTGAAAAACAGCAGCATTTGCCTCAATGTTGATATGATCTTTGAATGGTATCAGCCGCACGAAAGATTTACCAACACAATAACTCGGCAATTTTGCCCATAGCACCTCCTCCGGTTCACAAGCAATGCTGTCAAAAATGATTTGTCTAATCCGGTTAAACATATTGATTATCTCCGCAGGAAATTTTTCCATATATTCTTCTATTTCTTTCATTGCAATTCCCTCCACCATTCCGATTATAACCTTATATACCGCGAAGCGCAAGCGAAAACCCCGTCTTATTATGACGCATAATCCGAAATCTGTAATATGCTTTTCCCTACTCTCCCACCTTCTGTGCGATCAGCGTATCCATACAATGCTTATGCGGCTTCCCGCCGCTGTTGCAGTCAAAAACTTCCTCCCTGCAAACATGAAACAGCCAGTCATGATAATAGCCGAATAACTCTCCCGAATACCATGGGTGCCGTTTGGATTCATCCCTCGTGCTGTCTGGCGCGCGCTTGATAAACGTTTTTTTAACAAAGACATTCATGGCATTGATGCCGCCGTCTGCCGTGTGCGCCTTCAGGCTGTCGCACAATTCTTTCCGCCTGTTCTCCTGCATAAAATGCAGCACGCCGCTGCTGAAAATGATGTCATACTCTCCCTCGGGACGGTAATCAAACAGATCCGCCTTAAAGAAGGCAACATCTACTTTGTTGTATTCCGCCAGTTTCTTTGCTTTCTCGATCCCCTGTTCCGAAATGTCAAAGGCTGTCACCGCATAGCCGCACTTGGCAAAGAAAACGGCATCCTTCCCCTCCCCGCAGCCAATATCCAGCACACGGTAAGGTTTGACCGGCGGCAGGATCTTCATAATGTCATAGCAGATGCAATTCGGCGTAAGACCCCAGTAATATTCCTCCGTATTGTAGCGCTTATCATAATCCGTCACCACACTCTCATAGCCCAGCAGCGCATCCACTGTCGTATGCAGGGCCGCCGCCAGTTTCGGAAGCATCTCGATATCAGGGTACGCCGTACCGTTCTCCCACTTTGAGACCGCCTGAAACGATATGTTCAATAATTTTGCCAGCTGGTTCTGCGTCAATTCCAGTTCCCTGCGTCTTTTGTAAATAACCTCGCCTGTTTTCAATTGATCCATAATTAGATTACCTCCTATCATAGCACATCAGCATGATTTTGCACTCTGTCCTCCATGCCCAACTCCGCGTTCTTTGTTTCTTTCCCTTATCATAGTATAAACAAGCCGCTATTTCCATAACGCAATAAGAGAGTCCGGCAAAGCAACTCACCCAACAGTTGAAGATTGAAAATTATAATTTTCAATCACGAAATTTTGTCTGCACAGTGCTTGACACAAACTCGGTTTCCGTGTTAAACTGAATCCATCTTGCGGAGAGGGGTGAAAGGATGAGAAAGTAATCTACTTTTGATCACATGAAGGTTTTTACTGTACGGGCTTTTGTTTCCGTACTGTTTTCGTGTCGCCAAAAGTGGATTATATTCTCGCCGCCTCTCTTTTTGTGTGCGCTGCTTTCTCCTGAAAGGAACGTGAAGAAAAGCAATGCATCGTCCGCTTTGTGACATCATAGAGGCAACCGGGTATGTAATGAGAACTTTCGGCGAGGGAAGGTTCTTTTTTATTGCAGATAATATGCAGTAAAAAAACAAACCTTCGCCGGCGGCGGCCATTTACGAAGGGAGTGTTGCTTATGTCACAAATACTGGTAAACGATTTGACCTTTAACTATGAGGGAAGTTTCGACAACATTTTTGAAAATGTCTCCTTTTCCATTGACACAGACTGGAAGCTGGGCTTCATCGGCCGTAACGGAAAGGGTAAGACCACCTTCCTGCGCCTTTTGACGGGAAATCTTGCTTACAGCGGCTCCATCACCGCAAGCACGGTCTTTGATTACTTTCCTTACCTCGTCACGAAGGCGCAGAAACAGCTTCCCGCCTCCGCCTTCCTCGGGGAGTTAAAAACAGGCTGCGAAGAATGGCGGGTCATCTGCGAACTGGCGCAGCTTCATGAGGACGCAGAGATCCTTTACCGCCCGTTCGAGACCTTGAGTTTCGGGGAACGGACCAAACTTTTACTGGCCGTTCTGTTCTCCGGCGAACATGATTTTCTGCTGATCGACGAACCGACAAACCATCTGGACCAGGCAGCCAGAGATTGCGTGAAAGCATATCTGGCTTCCAAAAAAGGCTTTATTCTGGTCTCTCATGACAGGGATCTTTTGGACGCCTGCATCGATCATGTGCTGGTACTAAACAGACAGACCATCGAAGTGCAAAGCGGTAATTTTTCGGTCTGGTGGGAAAACAAACAGCGAAAAGACCAATTCGTCATGGCGGAGAATGAAAAACATTTAAAAGAGATTGGCAGATTAAGGCAGGCAGCCAGACGCACCGCCGAGTGGGCAGAAAAAAGCGAACGCTCGAAAATCGGCTATGATCCCATCAAGGAACATGACCGCTCCCTGTCCACGAGATCTTACATCGGCGCAAAGACCAAGAAAATGCAGAGCCGGGTTACACAGATGAAACAGCGAATCGACCATGAAATTGAGGAGAAGGAGGGTCTTTTGCAGGATTTGGAAAAGACCGTAGACTTAAAACTGGTGCCCCTCACCCATCACAAGGACAGACTGGTGGACGTCAGGGATTACGGCTTGCAGTATACAGACGCAGAACATCCTGTCTTTACGGGGCTGACCTTTTCCATCCATCAGGGAGAACGGATTGCTCTGCACGGAGAAAACGGCTGCGGGAAATCTTCTCTGATCAAAATGATCCTGCAAAAAGCCGCCTCTAAAACGACCGCCGCCGTATGTCCGCCTTCCGACATGCCCGTCTCAGAAAACGGCGTTTGCGAAACGGCTGCGGGGCTGACAATCTCCTATGTGAATCAAGACACCTCGTTTTTGACAGGCAGCCTTCCTGCTTTTTGTAAGAAACGCGATCTGGATCACAGCCTGTTTTGCGCCATCTTAAGGCAGCTTGACTTTGAACGGGTACAGTTTGAAAAAAACATGGAGGATTACTCTGAAGGGCAAAAGAAAAAGGTGCTTTTGGCGGCAAGCCTGCTGACGCCTGCCCATCTCTATATCTGGGATGAACCGCTCAATTATATTGACGTGTTTTCGCGGATGCAGATTGAAAAACTGCTTTTAACGTATCAGCCCACGCTCCTCTTTGTGGAGCATGATGTGCGGTTTCGGGAAGAAGTGGCAACAAAAATTGTAACTTTATAGGAAACTAAAAAGCCTCCAAATTGTTGCATTTATCATGAAACATTTTGGAGGTTTTTATCCATTCTGAATGATTTCACACACTCTGCTGACACATTCTCCTATCTTTTCTTCACTCAAATGTCCTACTTTATACAAAATGAGCTGTTGATTCAAAGTGAAAATTTTATTCGGACGTATATTGCTGTCTGTTTTGAGAGAACCAGAAACAAAATCCGTTGATAAGAGCGAAATTGCATAGCTGTCTTTCACATTTTTAGAAGTAATTTGTAACATAATATAATCATTCCCCCTAATATCCGCCAAAACAACCGCTGGTCTTCTCTTGGCAAAACTTAAATCTGTAAAAGGGAATGGAAGAACAATAACATCACCTTTTACAAATCTTTCCATGCAGCATTCTCCTCCTCAAGCATCCAATCAACAGAAAGGCTCGGTTCGCTCAAAAGCATATTGTCCACGTCTGTACTTTCTTTCAATACAAATTCAACAAAGGAAAGAATGATATCCAGTTTGCTTTCCGGCGCAGTAGAAATCAAATTTGCAATCATCTGCTGTTTAGACATAGCATACCTCCAGTCTTTTTTTACATTATAACAGAATCCATCAGATTTTACACTGAAATTTTCTACAGATAAATGGAAACTCTCCTACTTCTCGCTGAATCCCAATCAGATAAATCAGCTTCGGTTCCCGTCTGGAAATATGGGACACTGCTTCCTGAATAGTCACATAGGGACGGCTCTCTTGGAACCGTCCCTTTTCATCCTTGTGATAAGCATTGTGAAGCACAAAGTTCCCGCCATCATCTTTCGTGAAGACGGCACACCCAGAGCTTTTCTTGCATTGTACGTGGCGATAATCTCACAGCCGGCGTATCTCATACTCAGACGTCGTCCTACGCCAAAAAGGATATTTCCCCACTCGCTCTGGTTCTCAATCAATGCATCCTTATCATTCCAGAAATCCCAGCCTGCCTGTTCCAATCGGATGCGGTTTTCCCGCAGATGATTTTTTCTTATGAATCGCGGCACACCAAAAATTGTGAGGAGACGGTAACCTTTCACCAAAGCACGGTTGCTGACATACCTTGGAATTATCGCGGCAATCACAGTCTCACATCAAATGGCAGATACCCCTCGGGAATTCCCACCGCTCCTGCCGCTTCCTTTTCTGCTGCCTTTGCCGCAGCCGCCGCTTCCGCGACCTCCTCCGCAGACAGTTCCGCATTCTCAGGCAGCGCCTCTGCAAGCTCCTCGGTCATATCTTCTGTCAGCTCCTCGGTCAACTCCTCTGCAACCTCCTGCAGTTCGTCCATGACCTCCTCGAGTTCGCCGCCATCCTCGATGCCGAGCGCTTCCTCTGCCATTTCTTCCAGACGTTCTTCGGGAGTCTTGGGCTCCATATCCTCGACTGCCTCCGCGATCTTCTCTCCGCGCTCCGTGGACTCATCCAGGATGTGGAACATCTGCTCCTGATTGTAAGCTGCCTTTGCCGCTGCGATCTGGTCTTCATAGGACTGGAACATCTTCAATTTCTCAGCGATTTCCTCCACGCTCTCGCAGGTCACATTTTTGAGATTTTCCTTCTGCTTCTCAAAAAAGTCCACCTGCTTCTGTGTCTGTTCCTGCCGCTCCAGTCTGTCCTGCGTACTCTTTAACATTCCTGCGGAATTCATTCTCCGCAATATGCTGCCGGTTCGATCCCATGAAATATTCATAAACGCTGCCCGCCTTTCCGCTTTCCTATAACCGCAATGCTTTTCTCTCTTCTGTTTTTATTTCGGTATGCAGTTCATATTTCTAAAGACAGTTTGTTGCCAATGATCCTTTTATTGTTATAAATGGAAAAATTCATAACTGTGGGCTAAGATTTAAGCATGGTGGCTTTCCTGCCACCCCAAATCAAGCATAACGCAGAAATATCAAAAATCATATGTCACAAAAGCTTCGCATCAATGTCTAATATGAATAGGAGGTAACATTCATGGACAAAAATACAGAAGAAATATTTGCTTTGGTGGAAAAAGCCACCGCAGGAGACCGGGAGGCTCTGGAAACCGTCATTTTAAGCGTGCAGGATCTGGTCTTTAACCTTTCCCTGCGCATGCTCGGCACTTTTGCCGACGCGGAGGACGCATCGCAGGATATCCTCTTGAAAATCGTCACCCATCTTTCCTCCTTCAAAAAGGAAAGCACCTTTTCGACATGGGTATTTCGCATTGCAGTGAACCATTTGATAAACTACAAAAAGCATATGTTTGCCAAACATCCGCTCAATTTTGCGTTTTATGGAGAAGATATCAAAAACGGCACCATTTTCGATGTACCGGATCTGACACAAAATGTGGAAAAGACTGTGCTGGCGGAAGAACTGAAACTGTCCTGTACCAATGTAATGCTGCAATGTCTCGACACAGACAGCCGCCTGATTTTTATTCTCGGGACAATGTTTCAGGCAGACAGCCGCATGGCCGGGGAAATCTTAGGCATTTCGCCGGAAGCATACCGTAAACGGCTCTCCCGTATTCGCAAAAAGATGGCGGATTTTCTAAGTGAATACTGCGGTGAGTACGGAAATGGGACATGCAGATGCGCAGACAGGATCAATTATGCAATTCAAAACCATAGGATCGATCCGTCCCATCAGGACTACACCGTTGCCGAAGAAATTGCGGGACAGACCTTACTTGACGTGAAAGAGGCAATGGAAGAAATCGATGATCTGGCGCAGCACTTTTCCTTTGCCAAACTCTATGCGACCCCGGAACAGACCAGACAGTTTATGAGAAATTTTCTGAACTCAACTTCTCTTTCGGTCGTAAGAAACGCATAACATGAAAATGACGCATATGAAAAATGCCCACACAAAATAAGATGAAAAAAGAAATGGGGGAAAAGAATGAACACGGAACTGATCTTCAAATACTTATCTGACTTACAGGAAAACAACAACAGGGAATGGTATCATCAGCACAAGACAGAGTACAAGGAGGCAAACGCGCAGTTTGAGGCGCTGGTGCAGGAACTGATCCTGGCGCTGGGTCAGACAGACAGCAGTATCATTCAAAATGTGCCCGCCGGTTACGATCAGGAGCACCCGCAGGCGGCATATCTGAAATATAAAAGCTGGTATCTGGAATACCCTGTCAAAGACGAAGAACTGCTGGATATCGAGACATTCCTGCCAAAAATGGTGCAGATATTCGAGGCGATGAAACCTTTTAATGATTATCTGAATCATGCGCTTGCGGACTTCAAAATGCCGACAAGATAATACCCTGCCCCTCGACAAAACCTCCAAAAAAGATTATAGTGATTACAAACGGTTTCGGAAGAAAGGAATCACATAAAGGAGGGCTTTACTATGATCTACAAATGCAGTGTCTGCGGATATGAATACGACGAGGAAAAGGAAGGCAAACCTTTTTCTGAACTGACGGAATGTCCCATCTGCAAGCAACCGCCGGAAAAATTCAAGGCATTGGAAGCCGAAAAACCTGCCACGGCCTGCGCTATGGCAGAGAATGGCAGCGTCGCAGCTTCTTCGTCCTTAGATTATCCTGCGGAAACGAGAAAGACAGACAGCGACTACCGCTACATGAAAGAGATCCACGAGATGGCTGTCACAGGCAAATCAGCAATCGAGGCCATGGGCACACGGATGAAAATGCCTAATTGGGACGATGTGCTGATCCTCGGCGCACAGCTAAACCCGATGCCTCTGGATGAGCATGAGGAGGTGTCCTTGCAGACCGTGATTGGAAAGCATGCGAAACAGCCGATGACCCTCTCTATGCCGGTCTATATCTCCCACATGTCCTTCGGCGCCCTCTCCCGCGAAACAAAGATCGCGCTGGCAAAAGGAAGCGCAGCCGTGGGAACGGCAATGTGCAGCGGAGAAGGCGGCGTTCTCCCCGAGGAGAAGGCGGCAGCCTGCAAGTACATATTCGAATATGTCCCTAATATGTACAGCGTTACTGAGGAAAATCTAAAAACATCAGATGCCATTGAAATCAAAATCGGACAGGGAACCAAGCCGGGCATGGGCGGCCATCTGCCGGGCAGCAAAGTGACGCCGGAAATTGCTAAAATCCGCAACAAACCGCTCGGAGAGGATGTCATCAGTCCCTCAAAGTTTCCCCGCATCAACAATGCCGACGATTTAAGGGGTGTGGTAGCCGATCTGCGTATGCTAAGCGACGGCAGACCCATCGGTATCAAGATCGCTGCGGGACGGATCGAAAAAGATCTGGAATTTTGTGTCTATGCCGAACCTGATTTCATCACCATAGACGGGCGCGGCGGTGCAACAGGTGCCTCTCCTGCCATCATTCGGGACTCTACCAGCGTGCCGACGCTTTATGCACTATACCGCGCCAGAAAATATCTGGATTTCATTGGTTCCGATATCGATCTGGTCATCACAGGCGGCTTACGGGTATCCTCTGATTTTGCCAAGGCGATCGCCATGGGCGCGGACGCTGTCGCTGTTGCCTCCGCGGCAATGGTTGCGGCAGCCTGCCAGCAGTACCGCATCTGCGGCAGCGGCATGTGCCCAGTCGGTGTAGCGACACAGGATGAAAAGCTGCGGGAAAGACTGCACATTGATGCGGCTGCAAAGCGGGTGGAAAATTACCTCAGATGCTCCGCCGAGGAGCTAAAGACCTTTGCCCGAATCACCGGAAATACGGATATTCACGGTCTGTCCGTGGACGACCTGTGCACCATTAGCCGAGAAATATCGGAACACACCAATATTCCACACGCAGGCTCGGCGCAGTAAAACCAAAATAGACCTATATTGTAAAATCAACATAGTGCAAAAAATGACCTTCAATTGCCATATAAAAGCAGGCGTTTGGAGGTCATTTTTCTCATCTCATTACTGCCTTATGCGAAGCAGGTGCCACCCCACATCGGATTGCGCCCTTTGCTTTTAAATCGTCAACAATTCATACTGATCCGTCCCCAGCCCAAGCTTTATCGCATGGGCAATACAGGACTTCCACTCCGTGTCGGGGTGCGTCATATAAAAATGGTCGTGCCCCGCCTCGTTGCCGTGCTTATGAAGATTTTCTCCCAGCACGCTCTCCTCCACGGGCGCCATTTTATTACACAAATCGGCACAGGCCTGATCGAGCGCCACCGGATCGAAGGACGCCAGCATACCCACATTGGGAATGATTGGAATATCATTTTCCGCATGGCAGTCACAGTTGGGCGACACGTCGCAGATCAGGGACACATGGAAGCAGGGTTTATCCTTGCAGACCGCCCACGCATACTCCGCCATCTTGTAATTCAACATCGTTACGGTATCCTCAAAGTTTGCAGCGATCGCATCTTTCGGACACACCGCCAGACACCTTCCGCAGCCCACGCATTTGTCGTGGTCGATATGCGCCTTGCCGTTCTCAATAATGGGCCCGCCGTGCGCACAGATTCTGTCGCAGGCACCGCAGCCCACACAGGCCGCCGGATCCACCTGCGGCTTTCCGTCGCAATGCTGCTCCATCTTGCCCGCTCTGGAACCGCAGCCCATGCCGATATTTTTCAGCGCGCCGCCAAAGCCCGCCATCTCATGCCCCTTGAAGTGCGTCAGAGAGATGAACACATCCGCGTCCATGATGGCATGACCGATCTTTGCTTCAGGGACGTGTTGTCAAGTGTGTTTTTAAACTTTTATAATCGTAAACTCTTAATTTAACCGATTGCTCTGCTTTGATTGGCTTCCATAGACTATCAGAAATTCCATTCTTGTAAAGCCTGCTAACGCACCGTAAAACGGCTTCGGACTTGACCAGAATTCCATTTCTGATGCAGGACAATCAAGCCAATCAATGGCGGTTTCCGCGTCCGGAACACCGGTTTCCAAAATTCCGGAATGGAGGTTTCTTGAAGCAAGAATATTCATTTGAGTTTAGTAATTAATTATTAAGCCAAATAAAATTAGTATTTTCATCATATACAGCATTATAAATTATTTCTGCTAGCTGTTCTTCGCTTGCTGTTTTATTATTTTCCCCAATAATTCTACCTTCTGCATTATTATGTATGTCCATATTTTTATGTTCTAATTTAGTATGCCCATCTACCTCCAAACCCGTAATATCCTTATCCTCGTGAGCCGTTGCAAACATTTCTGCTTTCTCACTTCCGATTAATATAACCATTTCTGCATTCCACATACCATGTCTAAATGCATCACTCCTATCACCAAGCCCATTATAACCAAACTTTTTTTCTGTCTGTGTAGTTGCAATATTTTTGGCTGTATTTACTTTTAATGCATCAAGTGGATATCTAATGACTAATTTTTTTTCTGTATCCGTTAGAGAATTCCAAATATTACTTACACCACTATCTCTTCTCATAGAAACCTGTCTTACTATAAGCGTTTCTATTTCTTCATTTCCCTTTTCTGGATTTTTCGATTTAATTTCAATAATAATCTTTATCAGTTCACCAAAATCATCATTTACTTGTATTGCTAAAGCATTATTTGCTGCCATAGCCTCAATATTAAATCCGATTATCATCCATATGCATATTACAAATGTCAACAGTCTTATTTTCTTTTTCATTGTATTCCTCTCTATACTTGTCGAATTATTTCTATTATGTTAATTTCCTTAACTTTTTGCAAAGGCATCAGTGATGATACAATTGCTGTAAATATAGTAATTCCAATAATTGTAATTATCATTTCAACAGGTAATCTCCATACGGTATTAAAATACTTAGCAACTAGATGACTATAAAGATAATAATGTAAAGGTACACCAATTGCTATTCCTAACGCCCCACCTCCACATGCATATAATAGAGCCTCCAGTATTACTATCTTTTTACATTGTTTTGTCGTCCCACCTACAGCACAAATCATCCCATACTTTTTCATATTATTCCAAACACTTATGCTCATACAATTTATAATATTAAAGATAGTTACCGCTATGATAGTTCCACAAAATCCATATACAAAGACTGCCATTGTTAAAAATTGGTTTTTGCTTTCTTCTTTTTTTTGTCGGTAATCAAATATACTAAATTTTTCTGGTATAATTTTAGTCATTAATTCCCATACTTCCTCATTTCCCTTACTAAATCTTATATCCAGTATGGAATAATCCATATTTCCTACTACCTGTTGAAACAATGCTTCTGCAAGCAGGCATCTCACACTGTCAGCCGAATCATATGGAAAATTCCTTAATACTCCTCCTACTACACACGCTATTGTATTGCCTCCATTACCTTTAATCAGTACCTCATCTCCTACTTCTAAACCACTTTCTTCATCAACTAATATTTCTTCTCCTTCTAATAACCTGCCTATATTTAATTTCCCAGAAATTATTTTGCTTTCTATCCATTCAAATTGCTGTTTGTCATATGATACAAGCAACGTAGAAAATACATTTCCATTTTTTTCCAATTCTGCATTGTTTACTTTACGTCCAACAACACTTTCTACACCACTTATTTCTTCTATTTTCCACTTTACTTCATCATGAATATAGTACTTACCTTCTTTATTATAAATAGAGGCATCCGGATTATATGGCTTTGTAAAATATGAACCTTCATAAATAAAGTTAATCATAACAGAAAAAGCAAAAATCAAAACAATATTCATTGCAAAAGAAGCTATCATAAGCCCAAGTGATTTTCTATTGCTTCCTGTCTGTCTAAGGCTAATTAGTAATTCTACTGGAATTTTTATCGTCCTTCTTTTTTTTCGGCATTTTATATCTTTCTGATAAGTTTCTTCATTTATCGCTGTTAATGGCGGAATACTGCATACATATCTTACCGGACTCACTGTCGCTATCATAACTGCTGCCAAACCAGTAAATATTCCAATCACAATCCCTGCTATACTGACTTGAAACACAAAAATATTTTCAAACATATCTTTATTAAGAAGTCGTAGCAATAATAAACAGCACCATGTCAAAACCACCCCGCTCCCAATCCCTGCGGGTATACTATGACACCATAGTATTTTTCCTTCTTTCTGCACACATCTTCTTAATTGTTTTGAATCTGCTCCTATACACCTAAGTAAGCCATATAATTGCTTTTTCTCATGAACACTTATATTCAAGCAATTTGTAATCATCAGAATACTTACAAGAAATACAAGACAAAATAAAATACCCGCTATCAAATATAAATTAGCGGCTAAGACAGATTTCCCCTTTCCCATAACTGCCAACAATATTTCATTTAACTGTATTCTGTTTTCTTCCAAATGATACTCTTCTATAAGTTTACATTTTACTTCATCGATTTCTTCCACATTTTGACATGTAATATAATAATCCCCACAACTATTTCCCAGTATCCTTCCGCCTTCTACAGACAACAAAAGACCATACACATCTCTTGCTGTAAGGGAAGAAAAGGTATCGCATACCCCTACAATGTCCAGGTTATACGTCTTTCCTTCCAACCTAACTGGCAGGACATCTCCTACCTTCAAAGCATAATCCTTCTTAACCTTTTTATCAATAACAACCTCTTCTCCGGTCTTTGCATATTGTCCTTCTAAAAGTCTGACATCAAACTGCTGTATGATATCCGCATCTCCGCATAGTATCCTGCACTCTTTCTCTTTCAATTCTCCTGTTGGTAACTCAACCAACCAGCCTGCATGACTTATTCCTTCTATTTTTTCTATATCAGTAATTTCAAAAGAAAGATTTTCCACTTTCATATGATAGTTTCCATAGATGTTCTTGACGGCCTGTATTTCAACATCTATTCCAATATCCGCCAAACTAAATACCGTTGTAATCATGCAAATAGCCGCCGCAATACATGCCACTGTAATAGTTGTTTTCTTTTTATGCATACGATAATATTTATATATGATTTCTAAATAATTATTCTTCCACTTATCTTCTTTCACTAACACAACCATCCTTTACATACAGTATTCTATCTGCTACTTTGGCAATATCATGATTATGAGTAATTAGCAAAACTGTTCTGCCATATTCTTTTGATATTTCCCACAATATTTTAATAACCTCCTGACTATTTTTGCTATCCAAATTGCCTGTCGGTTCATCTGCTAATATCAATTTCGGCTCTGTTGCCAATGCCCTGCCTATCGCCACTCTTTGCTGCTGCCCGCCCGATAACTGTGATGGAAAATGCTGTTTCCTTTTCTCCAGTCCCAATTTATTTATAATACTATCTATTTTCTTTCTATCCGGCTTATTATGCCCTAATGAAATGGGAAAAATTATATTTTCCTCAACGGTTAATTCCTGAATCAAATTAAAGGATTGAAAAATAAAACCTATGTTTTCTCTTCTAAATACTGCTTGCTGATCCAGTGTCATCTCTCTTTGTTCTATCCCATCAATTACTATTTTTCCGTTGGTCGGTCTGTCTAACATCCCTACAATATTAAGTAAAGTACTTTTTCCAGAACCCGATTCACCTATAATAGCAATAAATTCCCCTTTGTGTACTGAAAAACTTACATGATTCAGTGCCTTTACCTCACTATCCCCCGAACCATATATTTTATCGACATTCTCCATTTCCAAAATATAATTATCCGCCATAGCAACTTTCCTCCCCAAACAAATACTTTTTGTCTATATCAGTTAAAGAAATATATATTTTTAATGCTTGTTCCGTTAAAAACTTTTGCAATTTGCAATTACATTCTGCCGGTATATTTATATTTTTCATTAACAAAAGATTATCATGCATACATCCTCCAGAGCATATAGACTGACATATACAATATTTACATTTTTCCGGAATTTTATAT
>ERZ779627.61-NODE-61-length-45203-cov-6.937184_pt1 | contig 45203 bp, 45 predicted proteins | sample MGYA00514191_ERZ779627 | MGnify/ENA primary metagenome ERZ779627 (study PRJEB29562, sample SAMEA4376705) | mouse gut metagenome | isolation source: Cecum | study: EMG produced TPA metagenomics assembly of the A DSS colitis mouse model was used to assess the microbial... | reverse complement strand
TAGCGGGTGGGGTTCTCTTTCACCTTCGGCTCAACTACCTAAAGGCAACAATAAATATCCCCCCGGCGGAGCCGGGGGGATTTCATATGCGGGCAAAGCCCTATGATACTAGCCACGCATCACGTCGTGTTGGTACGTTCTGTCACTTGCATAGGCGCTCCCCCTTAAAAACATTTTTTCTTCCTTCTTCCACTTCTGGACTTTCCTATCCTTTCCGCCTGTTTTGATACTCCTTCTGTTCCCGATTTTGCTTCCTTTTGTATTTTGCTTGTTTCAATTTCTTATTTGCTTTCCTTCTTCCCTAGCCACTCTCTTTTCCTCTTTACCGTTTTTATACTGTTCGCCCCCTTTCCGTTGTCCTTATTTTTCACGGCTTTTGGGGGGCGTTTTTCTTTTTGCATCATTGGCAAAAGCCTTCTTTTGAACCACTCTCCCAGCGAGTGGTTTTCGGTACACAAAAAAGCCGGCGCAGCTTGACGCTACGCCACCCCTCGCTTAAAATATTTTCTTACGTCACCGCCCCGTCCGCCGGGGGATTTTTATTGTTTGTTGAAGGACATTTCAAGCCAGGGCCTGGAGCATGGCGTTTACAAGGACTCCCGCCGTCTCAATACCGCCCTCTCCCTCTTCCACAACCACCGCGAAAGCATAGGGATACTGGGCGCTGTCGCAAAAGCCTACCATCCAGCAGTTAGGGGCTTTGCCCTCCCCCACTTCGCCTGTGCCAGTTTTGGCGCAGACCGCCATGCCCTGGGGGAACATCCAGTCACCATAGTAATTTTCCACGTCGCTACGCAGAAGGGCCTTTAGCTGCCGGGCTGTTTCCGAACTCATCAGCTTTTCGGGTTTTATCACTTTGGAAAGGAAATCTCCGCTCTCTGTCAGGCGGGGCTGGGTATAGGAGCCACCCTTAGCCACAGCCCCCATAAGCACCATCATGTGGTAGGGATTTGCCAGCACTGTGTACTGGCCCACTGCCGCCCAGCCTATCTGATTGGCATTTGCCCCTGTGAGATCCAGGGTGCTTTTTGTAACATTCACGCCGTTAAAGTCGAAGCTCTGGTTAAAGCCCATTTCCTCTGCCTTCTTCTGCAAAGCCCCGCCGCCGATATCATTTGCCAAATGGGCAAAATAAATATTGCAGGAATTGCCCATGGCTGCAAACATGTCCTGGGAGCCGTGGGCCTCCCCGTGCAGGCAGGTGATATCGCTGCCGCCGATATTTTCCGCGCCCCAGCACTCGTAGGTGCGTTCGCTCCAGGAGTCGGGCCACTTTTCCATAGCAGCGGCGGCTGTGATAATCTTGAAAATACTGCCCGGGGTAAAGCTTGCGGACAAGGACTTGTCTAGATAAGCGCCCTTATACGCGTCATTTGTCTCAATATCCTCGGGCACAAAGGCGGGGTCAAAGGTGGGGGCGCTGACCTTGCACAGAATATCCCCGTTTTCATAATTATAGAGGATTGCCGCGCCGTTTCGGCCTGCCATGGCATTATAGGCGGCTGTGCAGGCGTCCTGGCTGACTGTCAGGGTGAGGCCGCTGCCCATGCGGGAAAAGACCGTATCGTTCAGCCCTGTAATAAAGTTATAGCCTGTAAGCTTGTCCCCCATGACAGACTGCACCCCTGTACCGATAAAACCCGCCGTATCCCCGATAGTATGAAGCAAGGCCCGGCGCACTGTGTCATTTTCACTGTAAACCCGCCCGCCGTCCTGGCTGGTGGCAAGAAGATTCCCGTCCCTGTCCTTGATGTCTCCCATCTGCCCGGAAAGGTGGGCGTTATAAGGCTGCATAACCCACTGCCTGCCATGTAAAAACATGTTTGCAACCAAGTATCCCACCCCGCCTATAAAGACAGCCAGCAGGATATAGAGGACAATTGACCGAAAGCCTACTGTTTTCAAAAACCCATCCCCTTTCTCCTTGGGATTCCTTTATCTCCAACTTGTAATATCCTCCATATCCCCGCCGTCTCCAGGCGGCGGGGGCGGCCTTTTGGGGCTGCTGTGGCGAGCTGGCGGGCTTGCATACCGCTTGCCTGCCCCGCTTTTGCGGCGGGGAGCAGGCCGGGGCGTATAGCCCGTATCCCTTTCCGCAGTGCGGCTGGGACGGGACGGCGTGAACTCCCCGGTGTTACGCCCGGGCCGGGCTGCCGCTGGACGGCTGCTGTTTTTGCTGGCCCGCCGGGCAGCATAAGTGCGCTCGTCAGAAGCTTTCAGGAAGGCCATCAGCCCCCACACGCTCATCATGCTGGATCCGCCTGCGCTGATAAAAGGCAGGGTAACGCCTGTCATGGGCAGGATGTCTGTTGCGCCGAACACGTTCAGGCAGGTCTGGAACAGGAGCATTCCCGCCACAGCGCAGGCCCCTATGGAAAAGAAGGTGGAGCGGCTGCGGGTGACATCGCTGCGGGCATAGATGGTGAACATGGCAATAGCCATCAACACCACAAGGCCCAAAAGTAGTCCCTGTTCCTCGCAGAGCAGGCCGAAAACCAGGTCGCTGTCCGCCGCAAACACTCCGGAGCCTGCCAGCATCCCATCCCCCAGGCCAACGCCGAACAGGCCCCCGCTTGCCATATAGGTGAGCGTCCGGGTTTGGGAATAGCCCATTTGGTCGTTGATATGCTCCCACACATGGCCCCAGCCCTGAAAGCGGGAGACAATGTGAGGCATAAACTGCAGGGCCAGCAGCACGCCCAGCCCCGCGCCTGTCAGCACCAGGGCAATGGTACGCACGCTGCCGGAACGCATAAAGGCGATGATGAGGAAGCACGCAAAGAAAATGGCGGCAGTGCCCAGGTCTTTCATCAGCACCAAAAATCCCATGCAGACGCCTGTGAACACCAGGAATTCCGTAATATTCTTTTTGGTCTGAAGCCTGTCCAGGGTGGAAGTGCCTACAAAAATAAAGGCGATTTTTATCAGCTCTGAGGGCTGGACGCTTACCGGCCCGATGAAAATCCAGTTTTTCGAGCCATACTGCTCCCTGCCGAAAACCAGGTTGATGATGAAAAGCAGGATGGCCCCGGCCCCGATATAGAGGCGAAACTTTGCCACCCTGTCCATATCGTTCATGAACCAAATAAGGAAGCAGAACAGCAGGACGCCGATGAACATGGCGGCAAGCTGGGTTTTGATGGCACCTATATCGCAGGCGGCAAGAAGGGTGATGCCGATGCCGGAAAGGAGATACGCAATAGTTTCTATTTCAAAGCTGACCCGGTGCTGAATGCCAATGGAATACACATACAGCCCCCAGCCTATGGCCATGGCTATCAGGGTGGGCACAGCCTGCATGGGGGCAGCCTTTCCCCCTATAAAGCAGGCCTGCAGCGCCATCAAAAGGTGTACGAGGCTTGCCGTCATCATCAGCTTTAAGGGAGAGGCGGCTTCCCGGGAGAAGCCTGTAAAAATGCGGCGGCGCTTTTCCGGCGGAGAGTCCGCGTTCCACAGGGTGAGGGTCACGTCTCCCAGGGTGACAGCGTCCCCAATGCTTAAAAGCTTCTGCCCCTTTACCTTTTTGCCGTTTACCTGCACCCCGGCATGAGAACCTGTGTCGCAGATAACCCAGCCCTCCTCCCGGCGCATGAGCACCGCATGGTCCCGGGAGATGGTGGCGTCTGGCAGGCAGATGTCGCAGGATTTGCTGCGCCCGATGGAATTTTCCCAGTACAGCACAGGAAAGCGCAGGCCAGAGCTTTCATCGCAGAGCATGACCACCGGATCCCGGCGGCGCTGGCCCTTCTTAAAGGAGGTGTAGCTGCGCCACACCACGTACAGCGCCAAAACCGGCACAATGGCCCGCACAAGGAGCAATACTGTAGGCAGCACCCCGGTTTCCAGAAAATCTGTCACCATATCCATTTTCCTTTCCCTCCTTTCCATGGCTTGTGCAGCCGCCCTGATCCTTTAACGCAGGGGGACAACCTCCCCCTGGTTTTTATAAATGCTTTGGCTGGGCACAAAGCCCCGCACCGAGGAGAGGGGGTATACACGGCTTTCCTTTCCAACCACAGCGCCAGGATTGAGCACTGTGCCGCAGCCAATTTCCACCCCGTCCCCCAGCATGGCGCCAAACTTTTTAAGGCCTGTCTCTATGCGCTTTTGGCCTATCCGGACGGTGACCAGGGCTTTATCTGACTTCACGTTGGAGGTGATGGAGCCTGCCCCCATGTGGGCCTTATATCCCAGGATGGAATCCCCCACATAGTTATAGTGGGGCACCTGAACCCGGTCAAAGAGGATGACATTTTTCAGCTCCGTGGAATTCCCCACCACGCAGCCTGCCCCTACCAGTGCGTTTCCCCGGATAAACGCGCCAGGGCGCACCTGGGTTTCCGGGCCGATAATGCAAGGCCCGGCAATATAGTTATTCGGGAAAATGACGGCGGTTTTGTGTATCCACACGTCCTCTCCCCTCTGCTCATATTCCCCGGCAGGCAGGGAAACGCCCAGTTCTTTTATAAAGCTGCCAATGCCGGACAGCGCCTGCCAGGGATATTCCGTACCCTCCAGCAGGGGGCGGGCGGCGGTGTGGGACAAATCAAACAACGCGCTTGTGCATAAAGCTTCCAATTCCATAAGGCAGCCATCCTTTCTTCAGCCTGCTGTCAATTGCAGTATTGTTTGGTCGATATTTTCAATCTGGTTTAAATCAAGCTGCAATTCCCCTTCATCCGTCTGGCGGATATCCAGGGACATGGTGCGTGCCACCCCATAGTCGATGGCGGCAGCCTGCTGGCGGCAGAATTCCACCACCTTTTCCATATACAGCTCCTGGGGATTTACCTGGGTAGTCACCGGCTTGGGCGTGGCAATGGGGCTTTCTTCTTCATCGTTTTCCCGTTCCTCTTCTCCCCAATCGTCTTCCCATCCATCACCGTCTTCATCCTCCTCTGGCTCTGGGCTGGGGCTGGGCGTGTTCAGGGCGTCGGCCTCCTCTTGGGCCTGCTGGCGCAAGGCCTCCAGTTGGGCGGAACAGTCGCTGAAATTCACAATGGGCGTGACTTCCACCTCAATATAATAGCCTGTATCCACCTTCTGCTCCTCCCGCACCGTATACTTGGCGTGCTGGAGAAGCTGGGAAAAAATTTCTTTAAGCTGGGAAAGCTGCTCTTCCGAAGGCTTCACGCCATAAGTGTTGCAGAAATTTATCACCATATTTTCTATGGTGGTGGCGTGGCTTTCCCGGGCAGCCTCCTCCGTAGTCTGGGCCACCACAATGAAGCTGTCGTGGGAATTGTGATAGCTACTGTCAAGCAAGGCCTGGATATACCCGGAAACATCATAGTCGGCAAAGCCGGGCATCGGGATGTCGCATCCGGACAAGGCGAAGGCCAGCAGGGCTGCCAGCACCAGAAGCCCCCACGCTTTTATCTTTTTCTTCATGGGGCTTCTCCTCCTTATTCGTCCCGCCCACAGCACTTTTTATACTTTTTACCGCTGCCGCAGGGGCACAGCTCGTTGCGCCCTGGCTTCTTCTGCTTGCGCACAGGCTGTTTTTTCACCGTATTGTCCCCGGCTAAGCCGGCGCTTATAATCTTAACGCGCTGCTGGGGCTTCGGCGCTTCCTCGCTCTTTGGCTCCCAGGTAAGCACCAGCTTGGCAGTGTCCTCCCGGATGGCGGAAATCATTTTATCAAACATTTCAAAGCCTTCCAGCCGGTATTCCACCACCGGATCATGCTGGGCATAGGCCCGCAGGCGGATGCCCTCCTGCAACTGCTCCATGGCGTCAATGTGATCCATCCACTTTTCGTCAACTGTCTCTAGCAGCTTCACCCGCTCCAGAATGCGCATCCGCTGGGGCGTGAACTTCTTCTCCCGCTGGGCATACATGTCGGCGGCCCGCTTTTTCAGAAGCTCCAGCACATCCTCCTGCTGGAGGGTTTCCAGTTCATCCGGCGTATAGCGCAGATCCCCTTCCTGTATCAGCCAGTCGTAGTCCTTACACAGGCCGGGCAAGTCCCAGATATCCCGCTGTATTTCCTCCGGCATGGCGGCTTTTACCTTTTCTTCCAGATCTTCGTTTATCATCTTCAGGATAGGCTCCTGCATGTCCTCGCCGTTTAACACCTGATCCCGCTGCCCATAGATAATCTGGCGCTGGCTGTTCATCACCTCGTCATATTGCAGCACGTTCTTGCGGATGCCGAAGTTCCGGCTTTCCACCCGGCGCTGGGCGCTTTCAATGGCGTTTGACACCATGCCCGTCTCAATAGGCATGTCATCGTCAATCTTCATCCTGTCCATAATAGCGGACAGGCGCTCCCCGCCGAACAGGCGCATTAAATCGTCCTCCAGGGAAATATAGAACCGGCTTTTGCCCGGATCCCCCTGGCGGCCCGCGCGGCCCCGGAGCTGGTTGTCAATGCGGCGGGACTCATGGCGCTCTGTGCCGATGATGTAAAGCCCGCCCAGGGCTTTCACCTCTTCTGCCTCCGGCGCAATCTCCTCTTTGTATTTCTGGTTCAGCCTTGCAAACGTTTCCCTGGCCTCCAGGATGGCCTCGTCCTGGGTGTGGCTGTAGGCGGTGGCCTCCACCAGAAGCTCCTCGGCATAGCCCATTTTGCGCATTTCGGCCTTTGCCATAAATTCCGCGTTGCCGCCCAAGAGGATATCCGTACCGCGGCCAGCCATGTTGGTGGCAATGGTGACGGCCCCTTTCCGGCCTGCCTGGGCCACTATCTGGGCTTCCTTTTCATGGAACTTGGCGTTTAGCACCTGGTGCTTAATGCCCCGCTGACGCAGCATTTTGCTAAGCTCCTCAGACTTCTCAATGGTGATGGTGCCCACCAGCACAGGCTGGCCCTTTTCGTGGTGTTCTGCAATGTCATCAATCACAGCCTGGAACTTGGCCGCCACAGTCTTATACACCACGTCCGGGCAGTCCTCCCGGATCATAGGGCGGTTGGTGGGAATTTCCACCACGTCCAGCCGGTATATTTCAGAAAATTCCTCCTGCTCCGTCATGGCGGTGCCCGTCATGCCGGAAAGCTTCTCATACTGGCGGAAATAGTTCTGGAAGGTAATAGTGGCAAGGGTTTTGCTCTCCCGCGCGACCTCCACCCCTTCCTTGGCCTCAATGGCCTGGTGCAGGCCTTCGTTATACCGCCGCCCGAACATCAGGCGCCCGGTAAACTCGTCAACGATAATCACTTCGCCGTCCTTCACCACATAGTCCTGATCCTTGTGCATAATGCCCCAGGCCCGGATAGCCTGGTTTACATGGTGCTGGATGCGGATATTGTCAGAGTCGGTCAGGTTTTCAATGTCAAAATAGTTTTCCGCTTTTTTTACGCCCCGGCGGGTGAGGGAACAGGTTTTGAGCTTCTCGTTGATAATATAATCATATTCGTTATACAGCTCGTCATTGTCCTGCTTTTCGTCAGTTTCCTTTACCCGGATAGGCTTCAGGGTTTTGGCCAGGGAATTTGCCCGCTGGTAAAGGATGTCTGCTTCATCGCCATGCCCGGAAATAATCAGGGGGGTGCGGGCCTCGTCAATGAGGATGGAGTCCACCTCGTCCACAACGGCGTAATGGTGGCCCCGCTGCACTTTATCCTCCTTGCGGATAACCATATTGTCCCGCAGGTAGTCAAAGCCCAGCTCGTTATTGGTGGCATAGGTGATGTCGCAGGCATAAGCCTCCCGCTTCTCCGCGCTGGACATGCCCGTTAAAGCAAGGCCTACTGTAAGGCCCATGAAGTTAAAAACGCGGGCCATCATCTCTCCCTGGTATTTTGCCAGATATTCGTTTACGGTGACGATGTGAACCCCCTGGCCTGTCAGGGCGTTTAAAAAGGCGGGCAGGGCCAGGGTGAAGGTTTTTCCTTCACCTGTTTTCATTTCCGCAATACGGCCCTGGTGCAGGATAATGCCGCCCTGCACCTGCACTGGAAACAGCCGCAGGGAAAGCACCCGGTCCATGGCCTCCCGGCAGGCGGCAAAGGCCTCTGGGAGGATGTCATCCAGGGTTTCCCCTTTTTCCAGCCGCTCCTTCAGCAGACCGGCCTGGGCTTTCAGCTCCGCGTCATCCATGGCTTTATAGGCATTCTCCAGCCCCAGCACCTTGTTCACCAGCGGCTGCACACGTTTTAACTCCCGTTTGCTGTAATTGCCAAACAGCTTTGTCAGAATATTATTCGCCAATCTATTCTCATACCTTTCTGTTTCTGCCTGGGATCTGCTTGAGACAGCAGGCTCTATCTTGTTATTATACCAAATTCTGTGCGGGCAGTCAAATTAACAAACGATAAACTTTCCGGGACGGCAAAGCCCCAGCCAATCTGGCTGGGGCAAGGTACGAAAAACAAGATACCAGGCACAAAGCAGTGCTTTTTCATGGCTTTGCGCGGGAATCCTGTATCCCATGGCGATTTACATGCTTTCAGGAGCCGTCACCTTGAACAGGCTCAGGCCGTTTTCCAGCACCTGCTTAAAAGCGGTGCAGAGATACAGGCGCGCGGCAGTGAGGGCGGGATTATCCCCCTTCACCCGGCAGGCATTGTAGAATTTGTGGAACAGAGTGGACAGGGCCATAACATACCGGGTGATGCGGGCCGGATCCATGGCCTTTGCCGCTCCCTCCACCTCGCTTGTATAGGCGGAAATCTGGCGGATTAACTCTGCTTCTTCCGGGGCAGCAAGCAGGCCCAGCTCCTCCAGGGTGCATTCCCGGGGAGTGATGCCATCGGCAGCCAGATTCCGCAGAATGCTGCACACCCGGGCATGGGCATACTGCACATAGTATACAGGGTTCTGGGAGTCCTGCTGGACAGCCAGATCTAAATCGAAGTCAATGCGGGTGTTAGGCTCGTAAGAGTTAAAGAGAAACCGGGCCGCGTCTACAGGCACCTCTTCCAGCAGGGTTACCAGGGTGATGGCTTTGCCGCTGCGCTTGCTGGCCTTGACAATCTCCCCGTCCCGCACCAGGCGCACCATCTGCATCAGGACAATTTGCAGGCGGGAAGCATCCACACCCAAGGCGGTGAGGGCAGCCTTTAACCGGGGCACGTAGCCATGGTGGTCAGCCCCCAGCACGTCGATGGCTATGTCAAAGTTCCGGGTGACCAGTTTATCATAGTGATAGGCAATGTCCGGCACCACGTAGGTGGGCACGCCATTCCCGCGCACCAGCACGAAGTCCTCGCTGCCGTATGCTTCCCCCTTGAACCAGACGGCCCCTTCCTTTTCATAGGTGGCCCCTTTTTCCTTTAACAGCTCTACCACCCGGCCCACAGCGCCGTTTTCATGGAGGGTGGATTCCCTGAACCAGTTGTTATATTCCACCCGGTAGCGCAGCAGGTCGTCATGGAGGCCCTGGATGTTCTGGGGCAGGGCGAAGTCCACCAGGGCCTGCCGCCTGTCGCTTTCCGGCGCTTCTACATATTGGTCGCTGTACTTTTCCGCAAAGCTTCTGGCGTGCTCTTTAATGTCCTCTCCCTGATAGCCGTCCTCTGGGAAGGGCACCGCGTCCTCCCCCTTATATATCTGGAGATACCGGGCCTCCAGGGAGCAGGCGAACTTGTTCACCTGGTTGCCTGCGTCATTGACGTAAAACTCCCGCTCCACCTGATAGCCCGCAGTTTCCAAGGTGGCGGCAAGGGCGTCTCCCAGCACGCCGCCCCGAGCATTGCCGATATGCATGGGGCCGGTGGGGTTGGCGGAAACAAACTCCACCAGCACCCGTTTCCCCTCTCCCATGGCGCTGCTGCCGTAAGCCCGGCCCAGCTTGTGGACATCCTGGAGCACTTCCCCGTAAAACCGGGGGGCATAGGTGAAATTTAAGAATCCAGGCCCTGCAATTTCACAGCTTTGAAAGCAGGTGGCGGAAAGATCCAAATTTTTCTGGATGGCCTCCGCAATCTTCCGGGGAGGCATTTTAAAGGCCCTGGCCCCTGCCATGGCGGCGTTGCAGGCCCAGTCCCCATGGGCGCGGTCGCCGGGCACCTCCAAAGCGATTTCCGGGGCCTGGGCCTGGGGAAGCTCCCCTGCCGCCTGGGCCTTTTCTATAGCCTGCCCTACTGCCGCCCGCAGTTCGCAAGTGGCTTTCGCAACCAGCATTGACATATACTTTCATCCTTTCACAGTCTTTTTTTGAATATTCCGCAACACCAGCCGGGTTTCGCCGGGGTTTAAGGCGGGAAGCTTTTCCTTTATCCGGGGATGGCTTAGCTCCTCCCGCACCATGTCCCGCAAAAGGGTGCCCCGGTTGTAGCCATGTATCACCCGCAGCTCTGTAACGCTTTGGGGCGCATGGTCAAGCCATGCGAGAAGCAATTCCCGGGCGTTTTCCACAGAGGCGCCATGGAGATCCACAGACATCACGCTGCCTTCCCGTTTAAACCGCATAGCGCACCTCCTACACCAGCATAAAAACCAGCATAAGCACAGGCTGGTGGGCCAGATAAATGAGCAGGCTGTGCCGCCCTAAAAAGGCCAGGGGGCGAAAGCCCGGCTTCAGCTTTTCCATAATCCGGGGGTTGTGGCCTACCAGCCGCCACAAAAAATAACCGGAGAGATATAAAAACAGCCAGGGGATTAAGGGAAAGTAATCGGATGACCAGAAGCCCGGCCCCGGCAGGCCCGCTGGAGCCAGCCACTGGCTCTGATACAGCCAGGAGGGCAGTTCCAAGAGACGGATGCCTTCAAATCCCAGATATCCGTAAGGCACGCCCCGGGTGAGGAAAAAGAGGGAAATGAAAATCACAAGCCCCAGCCATGCCGGATATGGGGGCAGCTTCAGCTTGTTCCACAGCCACCAGACCCCGCACTGGATAAGCCCGGCCATTCCCAGCAGAAACAGCACGCCATAGAGGATGCGCTCTGACGGCATGGCAAGAATGGTCACAAGGCTTACCAGGATGCCGGCCCCCAGCACAGCGAGGCCATGGCGCAGGGGATGGCGGGAAAACCGGAAGCAGAAGCCGGAGAGAAAGATGAACCCCCAGCAGATGCCCTGCTGCCATATATAGCCCAGGGGGCCGGTATACCAGCTTATAGGCACGCCTTTTATAAATACCACGTCATAAAGGGCGTGATAGGCTGCCATATTGACGAGCAGCAGGCCCCGGAAGGTGTCCAGAGCATTGTAGCGGCCCTGTTTCAATACCCCAGCACCCCCCGCAGGGATTCGTCATCCACTATCCACTGGTTCACGTCGATCACCCGGTAATGCTCTTTATCATCCCGGCACACCACCTGGGCAATGCCCGCGTTTATCACCAGGCGCTTACACATGGAGCAGCACACAGCGTTTTCAATATAGGCCCCCTGGCGCAGCGCCCCTGTGGCTTCGTCCCGCTCTACCGTGCGGCCCACCAGGTATAAGGTGGCGCCTATCATGTCCCGGCGGGAGGCACAAATGATGGCGTTAGCCTCGGCGTGGACGCTGCGGCACAGCTCGTACCGCTCCCCCCGGGGGATGCCCATTTTATGGCGCAGGCAGTAGCCCAAATCGGAACAGTTGTCCCGGCCCCGGGGCGCGCCCACATAGCCTGTGGAGATTACCTCGTCGTTTTTTACAATCACTGCCCCGTAATGCCTGCGCAGGCAGGTGCAGCGCTGGGAGACGATTTCCGCCAAATCCAGATAATAGTTCACTTTATCCCTGCGTTCCAGTTGTTCCATAAGCCCTCTCCCCTCTCCTGCCCCTATGGTTTTACAAGTTTTCCGGCCCAAAGGAGCAGGGCAGCAGCTCCTCCAGGGTGTATGCCTGTATCTTGCCGCCATCGGAAAGGACGATGGTGAAATCTGCCCCGCAGAATTCCCGCATGACCTGCCGGCACACCCCGCAGGGCGGGCAGAAGGCCGCAGGCGCTTCCCCTGCCGGGCCGCCTACTACGGCAATGGCGGCAAAGTCCCGCCTGCCCTCGCTGACAGCCTTGAAGAAAGCTGTGCGCTCGGCGCAGTTTGTGGCGGGATAAGCGGCATTTTCTATGTTGCAGCCCTGATACACTGTGCCATCTTTACACAGCAGGGCCGCGCCCACAGCAAAATGGGAATAGGGCACATAAGCCCTTTCCCGGGCTTGCAGGGCCAGTTCTGTCAGTTCCTGAAAATTTATTGCAGCGTTTTCCATATGCCTATACCTTTCCTGCCAGGATAATTTCCGAAAGGCGCTGCCGGGTGGGCAGGCCCTCGTTGTCGCTTTTATGGGTAATCTGCACAGCCCCTATCACGTTGCCCCGGAAGGCTGCCTGCTCCAGGGTTTCCCCCTCTGCCAGGGCGCTGACCACCCCGGCGGCAAAGCCGTCTCCCGCGCCCACAGTATCCACGATTTTTTCCACCGGGAAGCCAGAGGAAACGCCTTTGGCGCCGTCCTTTTCAGAATAGAACGCGCCGTCTGCCCCCAGCTTTACCACCACGTTTTTCACTCCCATGGCGTGGTAGAAATCTGCTATGCCCTCCGGGCTGTCCTGGCCGGTGAGCTGTTTGCCCTCCCCTATGCCGGGCAGCACTGTCTCCGCGCCCTGGGCCAGACTGTTAAGGGTCTGCACCATCTGCCCCTTGTCCGCCCAAAGCTGGGGACGCAGGTTGGGGTCAAAGGAATAGGGAATGCCCAAAGCCTGGGCGCGGCTGATAAGCCGCCGGGTGGCGGAAAGGGCGCTCTCCGACACAGCGGGGAAAATCCCCGTCACATGGAGCCGTTCGCAGCCGTATAAATCCAGGCCGTCTATATCGTGGGGGCTGATTTTAGAAGCAGCCGATCCTTTCCGGTAATAGGCGATGTCCGGGTCGCCCTTCTGGGTAGAGCTTTTCATCATCAGGCCTGTAAGCTCCCCCTCCGCCTGCATGACAAGGTCTGTGGAAATGCCGTTTTGGCGCAGGCCGTTCAGGATTTTCTCCCCCATGGGATCAAACCCTAAGCGGGTGCAGTAGGCCGGGGTATGGCCCAGGCGGGCAAGGCCCACTGCCACGTTGTATTCCGCCCCTGCAATGGAAGCGGTGAAGGTTTTCACCTCGCTGATAGCCCCGGTTTCATTGGCCATAAAAAGGCCCATCGGCTCTCCCAGCAATACGATTTTCATGGTATACAGCTCCTCTCTCATAAAAAGCCCTTCCAGGCCTTTGCTATGCTGCTGTGTCGTTGACTACATTCTTGGCCCATATGCCGGATTTTAACATAAAAGCTCCGATAACCACCTTGATAATATCCGCGCTCATCACAAAGAAGAACACCCACACCACGCTCAGGGCTGTAAAATGGCTTAAAGAGTAGGCAATGGGCAGGCATACAACCCATGTGAAAGCACAGTCGAAAAGGAAGGTGATGAAGGTTTTGCCGCCGGAGCGGATGGTAAAGTAAGCGCAGTTTACAAAAGCGTGGACAGGCTGGAAGCACCCACAGATGATAAGAGTCTGGGCGGCAATCTGCCGCACTGCCTCCTCAGTGTTATAAATGTACGGGATAAAGGGGGCGCAGACCGCCAGCAGGCCTCCCGTTACCACACAGCAGGAGACGCTGAAAAACATCACCTTGCGCACTGTGTCTTTGGCCCCTTCTATGTCGTTTGCCCCTAAAAGCTGCCCGGCCATAATGCCGATGGCATTGCCCATGGTCATCATGATAATGGAAAAGAGGTTATTCGCCGTTCCTGTAATATTGGTGGCTGCCACAGCGGTAAGCCCCCGGGTGGCATAGCACATGTTAATCATGGCGGTGCCCATAGACCACAGGGTTTCATTGAGCAGCAGGGGCGTGCCGGTGATGGTGATTTTCTTCACCAAGGGCAGGGGCACCCGCATACTCTTAAAGGCCCCCTGGAGGAAGGTGAATTTTTTCTTCCGGCGGGTGGCGTATATCACCAGGTACAGCATCTCCACATACCGGGCTATCACAGTAGCCAGGGCCGCGCCCCGCACGCCCATTTTCGGGAAGCCCAAGCTGCCGAAAATCAGCAGGTAGTTGAGCACCAGGTTCACAGAAATGGAAATAACGCTTGCCATCATGGGGGAAAAGGTTTCCCGCATATCCTTCAGGGTGCTGGAGTATACCTGCATTACCATAAACGGGAACAGCCCCCACAGCATAATCAGCAGGTATTCCCTGGCATACCCCAAGGTGGCGGCTATATCCGCCGGGCTGGAGTTCTCTTTATTCAAGTACAGATGGAAAAGCTGATCCCCAAAAAACAAGAAAACAGCCAGCCCCAGCGCTGTCACCCCCAGGCCGAACAGCAGCCGGAAGCGGAAGGAATGGCGCAGGCCCTTCTCGTCTCCTTTGCCGTAAAACTGCGCCCCAAAAATGGAGGCGCCGGAAAGCCCGCCGAAAATGGTCAGGTTGAAAATAAAGATAAGCTGGTTGACAATGGCCACGCCGGACATGGGGTTTGTGCCCAGGCGGCCCACCATCACGTTGTCCAGCAGGTTTACAAACTGGGTGATGCCCTGCTGCACGATCATGGGGATAATCAGGGCGATAACCGCCATGTAAAAGCCCTTGTCCCCTATATAACGTTTACGGAAATTTGAAAACATATAATTTCTATGAAACTCCTTTATAATTTGCTGCAAAGCCCGGCCTCCAGGGCTTCTCCCAAAGCTTCCCCGGCGGGCTGCAGTTCTTCTATCAGTTCGCCAAAGCCGGCAATGCGCTGGTTTGCCGCTTTTTCTATACGCTCCCTCAGCAGAAGGGCGCTTTCATCCTCCACCGCCACCACCGGGAAACCCGCTTTTTTCGCCGTTTCCATGGCATAGGCAGAGTCTTCAAACACCACGCACTCTCCGGGCGCCGCGCCGAATTTTTCTGCGCAGGCCAGGAAAATATCTGGGTACTCCTTGCTTTTGCCGATTTCCGTGCAGCTTACAAGCAGGCTGATGTAAGGCAGCATCCCCAGCCGCTTTAGGGCCTCCCCCACTCCCTCTGCCTGGGAGGCCGTTGCCACTGCCGCCTTCACGCCGTTTTCTGCCAGCAGCCGCAAAAATTCCCCGGCCCGGGGCTTTTCCCCCACCCGGGTGCGGTAGCCCTCCAGGGCGCAGGCTGCAAGCTCCTTTACCACCTCTTCGGTGCTTCCAGGCACGCCCAGTGCCCGGTACATGTCCGCGCACTGCTCCATGCTCAGCCGGTTCATGGTGTGGTGGAGATCGGCGGGAGCTTTCACGCCCTTTTCCGCCGCGTATTCATAGGTGATATCCCGCCACATCTCCATGGAATCCAGCAAGGTGCCGTCCGCGTCAAATATCGCGCATTTTATCATGGCCGCACCGCCTGCAGCGCCTGAATGGAGGCGGACAAGTCCTCCAGGAAATCTCCCTGGGTGGCGTCCTGATCCACCAGCACAGGCATTCCCGCCGGAATCTGGGCCATTACAGAGGGGATGTCCGTCACCCCGCTGCCCAGCACCGCAAAACGATCCAGGCCGGAAAGGGACTGGCAGTTTTCCGCCATGTCTTTAAAATGTACAGAGCGCAGGCGGCTTCCCAGCCGCTTCAGGAACGCCGCCGGATCTATCCCGCCGTAAAGCACCCAGCCTGTATCCACCTGGGCGCCCAGGCCATTTCCCGCTTCCAGCAGGATGGCCTCCATCACCGTGATTTCCCCCGCTTCCCCCTGCACCCGGGCCGCTATCTCCGGTGCGTTGTTGTGAAGCCACAGGGCTGTGCCGCTTTCCGCCAGCTTTTCTGCGAGGGCGCGGCAGTCCCTGGCGAAATCCCGGTATACCTTTGCGATGTCCAGGGGACAGTTCACCACATAGGCGTCAATGGAGGTTTTTTGGGCAAGCTCTGCCATTTCCTCCGCCGCACCCAGCACATCCCGGGAGAACACATGGCAGGAGCGGAGGCTGAGACCCTGCCCCTCCATCATTTCCTGAAAGCCCGGCACCTCCTGGGGCTTCCAGACCAGCTCCCTAAGGGCAGCCGGATAGCCGGAAGCATCTCCAAAGAGCACACAAGGCTCTACCTGCTGATAGCCTGCCTGGGCAAGCCTTGCGAAAAAGCCTGCTGGATCCTTGCGGAAATCCCTCAGGCATCCAAATATCTGCACACCATATCCCATATTCCTTCTGTACTCCTCTCTATAGTAAGGCCAGCCGGACAGCGCTTCTGGAAAATACCTGCCGCTTTGCAGTATAGTATACCACAAACCCGCCCGCCATTTCAATGGGAAATGTCCCGCCCCCGGCAAGGGGGACGGCTTCTTAGTCCCGGGGGGCAGGGGTTTGGCGCAGATCCAGCCGCACCTGGGTGCCTTTTCCCAAGACAGACCGGACTTCAACAGGGATTTGCAGGGTATCCAGCACCCGCTTTACCAGGTGCAGCCCCAGGCCTGTGGAGGCGCTTTCCCGCCGCCCGGTGCGCCCGGTAAAGCCCCGCTGGAACACCCGGGGCAAGTCCTCCGGGGCTATGCCTATACCTGTATCCCTGATAACCAGCACAGCCCCCTCCGCAAACACCTCCACGCCGCCGCTGTGGGTATATTTCACTGCGTTTGACAAAAGCTGCTCCAGCACAAAGAGCATCCACTTTTCATCTGTCACTGCTTCCAGCTCAAAATCCTCCAAGTGCAGGAACAGCTTTTTATAGATAAACTGGGGGGCAAACTTCTTTGCAGCCCGGGCGGCAATGGGCCGCAGGGCACAAGGCTCCAGGCAAAGGTCTTGGGAAATGGTTTCCAGGCGCTGGTATCCCAGCACCATCTCCACATAGCGCTCAATTTTAAAAAGCTCCTGGCCCAAAGCCTCCCCGCCCGGGCTTGGCTGGGACTGCAGAATCAGCCGCATGGCGGCAATGGGTGTTTTAATCTGGTGTACCCACAAGGTGTAATAGGCCAGCATGTCCTCCTGGCGCTGGGCATGAAGCTCCTGCTTTTGCCGGGACTGCCTGCAAAGGGTGTTCAGGCTTTCCAGCAGCAGCGCTTCCGGCAGCGGCCCGGAAGGCTCCAGATCCGGCAGAAGGGCCGTCACGTTTTCCTGAAGCTCCCGCAGCTTTCCCACCCGGCGGGCATACTGCACAAAGCCGGGGATAATGAAGAACAGCAGCCACAACGTCCCTGCCACCAGCAGGATATAGGCCAGCACAGCAAGGGGCAGGTTAAACAGCCAGAACAGGCCGGCTGCCGCCGCCCCCAGCAGAAGGGCCGCCAGCACTGCCCGCAGCCTCTCTTTCACATAAGACGCCGCCAGCTTCATGGCTTTTCCTCTATGATATATCCCAGGCCCTTGCGGGTCGCCAGCATACCGGGCAGGCCCGCTTTCTCCAGCTTTTTCCGCAGGCGGGAAATGTTCACCGTCAGGGTGTTGTCATCCACAAAGCTTTCGCTTTCCCACAGCCGCTCCATCAGTTTCTGGCGGGACACCAGGTGCCCGCCGTTTTCCAGAAGCACCTGGAGGATACGCAGTTCGTTTTTTGTCAGCTCGCTTTTCCCCAAAGGCCCTGTAAGGACTGCCGAGGCCAAGTCCACCTGAATGCCGCCATATTCCACCAGGCTGCCGCTTTTGCCGAAATCATAAGCCCGGCGCAGCACCGCCTGCACCTTTACTGTGAGCACAGAAAGGTCGAAGGGCTTGGGGATAAAGTCATCTCCGCCCAGGTTCATGGCTGTAATAATATTCATGTTGTCGGAAGCGCTGGACAGGAACACCACCGGGGCTGTGGACTGCCTGCGTATCTCCCGGCACCACTCATAGCCGCTTTTGTGGGGCAGGCCGATATCCAAAAGCACCAGGTGGGGCTGGAAGGCGGAAAACTCCTCCAGCACATGGCAGAAATCCTTTGCCGCCTGCACCTCATACCCCCACATAACCAGGTGCGCCCGCACTGCTTCCGCGATTACCGGGTCGTCCTCCACTAGAAACACCCTGTATGTCATACGCCTAAAATCCCCGCTATCTCCCCATAGCTTGCGGCCTCATAGGTATAGGGCGGGCAGCCCTCCAAGGGCGCAGGGCCTTCCGGGTGGTAATAGAGGGAGTGAAGCCCGGCGTTTACCGCCCCCTGTATGTCGGAGGTGAGGGAATCCCCGATAACCAGGGAGGTTTCCCTGTCTGCTTCCGGCAGGCGGGAGAACACATAGTCGAAATACCGGGGGTCTGGCTTTGCGGCACCCGCATCCTCTGACACAAAATAATCCTTTATAAAGGACAGCAGGCCGGAATTTTGCAGGCGGGTCTTTTGGGTGGAGGCGTTGCCGTTTGTGACAATATACAGGCTGTATTTCCCCGCAAGCTTCTCCACCAGCTCCAGCGCTCCGGGGTACACCGCGCCCCCCTGGCCCAGGCGGAGGAAATATTCCTCTGTCAGCCTTTCAGGCGTGCCCGCAAGGCCGGTTTCCCGGAGGAAATCGACAAAGCGGCCCACATAAAGCTGGGGCTTTGTACACTCTCCCCGCTCCAGCTTTGCCCACCAGGCGGCGTTGCAGCGGTCGTAACATGCCAAATATTCCGGGCTGTAGGGCCGCTGGGAGGCAAAAAAATCCTTATACAGGGAAAGGAAAGCGTTTTCCATGTCCCTGGGAAAATCCAGCAGGGTGCCATCGGCATCTAAAAGCAGGGTGCGGTATTCCATTGGCGTCTCCTTTCTTGGCTGGGAAAAGCCCTCAGCGGGGATGCATGTCCCCTGTTGTTTGCGCATACTATATAGAGACGGGCGCTGCGGCAGGCATCCCATCATGCAAAGGGCGCCGCCCTGTTGCGCCGGGGTCGCAGATGTGGTAGGATAGGGACAGGCCCTTACAGAGCATACGCCCATTGTACTTCAAAATTTTTCCACTGTCAATGGAGGGCATATGAGACGGCTGAATCTGAGAAAGCATTGTTACATCCTGTTGTGGTTCTTCCTGGCCCTGGCAGTGGGCGCAGTGTGGCTTTTGGGCGGGCGGCAGGCAGAACAGGCGCTCCCCCCCTTCCTGCCGGATTTGCAGGCCGGGGCGGCTGCGGGAGGGAAAATCCAGTTGGAGGCGGAAGATATGGCGCAGGAAAAAGAGCTTGCCGGGGTGTGGGTACCCTATATGTCCCTGGACACAGCAGATCACACCCAGAAGGCCTTTGAGGAAAACTTTCAAAGCATTGCCCAGGAAGCAAAGGAAATGGGCTTAAACGCCCTTTTTGTCCATGTGCGGCCCTTTAGCGACGCACTCTACCCCTCTGCCCTGTTCCCCTGGTCACACCTGCTTACCGGGGAGCAGGGGAAGAACCCGGGCTTTGACCCCCTGGCCTTTATGGTGGACTGCGCCCACAGCCTGGGGTTGGAATTTCACGCCTGGATAAACCCTTTGCGGGTAAAGACTGCCGAAACCCCCAAGGCACTGGCGGCAAACAACCCTTACAGCGTCCTCCAGGCCGACTGCCCCTATTACTTCATGGAATGGGAGGGCGGCGTGTATCTGGATCCGGCTTACCCCTATGTGCGGAGCCTGATAGCCGACGGGGCAGCGGAAATCGCGGAAAAATATGAGGTGGACGGCATCCACTTTGACGACTACTTCTATCCTGCGGAGGACGCCTCCCTGGACAGCGAAGCCTATGCCCTTTATATGGAAACTGTGGAGACACCCCTGCCCCTTTTGGAGTGGCGCAGGGCCAACATCAGCGCCCTGGTGGCAGAGGTCTACGCAAAGGTGAAGAAGGCCAGGCCCCAGGCGGTTTTCGGCATCTCCCCCCAGGGGAACATAGAAAACGATGAGAATATGGGCGCGGACGTGCAGGCCTGGTGCGCCAGCCCTGGATATGTGGACTATATCTGCCCCCAGCTTTACTATAGCTTTGAAAACGAAGCCCTGGGCTATGCCGAAGCCCTTGCCCAGTGGCAGGCCCTGCCCCGCCACGAAAATCTGGCGCTTTACGCGGGCCTGGCCTTGTATAAGGCCGGGACAGACGCAGACGGGGGCACCTGGCTGCTGTCAGATGACATTATCCGCCGGCAGATTGAGGCGGCCCGGGCCTCCCAGTGCAGCGGCGTGGTGCTCTATTCTTCCCAGTACCTGCATACAGAGCAGACCCAGGCGGAGGTGGCAAACCTGCCCTTCTGGGAAAATACCGAAAAAGAAAAACCGTAAACCAGGGGGAATGTAGCTTTGCGATATCCTGTAACTTGAAAAATTCATTTTTTCAAGTTACGTGACTATATCAGGAAAGAGGAAAAGCGGGAACCTCAATGGCTCCCGCTTTTCTGTAAATTGTTTTGAAAGCTTATGGGAAAGAAATCCTCCCAAAACGCCGCCTGCCGGAAGGGGCCTTACAGCGCCTCTACCAAGGCCTTGGTGTCCCTGGCAATGACAAGCTCCTCGTTTGTGGGAATGACGAACACCTTGATTTTGCTGTCCGGCGCAGAGATTTCCCCTTCTTTGCCGAGGGTCATCTCCTCGTTCTTCTGGGGATCCAGCTTTACGCCGGCAAACTCCAGATACTTGCAGATTTCAGCCCGGTGGGCAGTCTGGTTCTCGCCTACGCCAGCGGTAAAGACAATGGCATCGCAGCCGCCCAGGGAAACCATATAGCCGCCTACAAACTTGCTGACCTGATACTCCAGAATATCCTGGGCAAGCTTGGCCCGGGCATTGCCCTCTTTACGGGCGGTGGTTACGTCCCGGTCATCGCTGGAGACGCCGGAAACACCCAGAAGGCCGGACTTCTTGTTGAGCACCTGATCCATCTCGCCGGGGGTCAGGTGTTCCTTCTCCATAATGAAAGTAACCACAGAGGGATCCAGCGTCCCGGAGCGGGTGCCCATCATAAAGCCGTCCAGGGGGGTGAGGCCCATGCTGGTGTCAATGCACTTGCCGCCCTCCACTGCGGTGATGGAGGAGCCATTGCCCAGGTGGCAGGTGATAATCTTCAGATCCTTAATGTCCTGCCCCATCAGCTCGGCGCAGCGGGCGCTTACATAGCGGTGAGAGGTGCCATGGGCGCCATAGCGGCGCACAGCGTATTTTTCATAATACTCATAGGGAATGCTGTAAATATAAGCCTTTTCGGGCATGGTGGCGTGGAAGGAGGTATCGAACACCACAGCCTCAGGCAGTTCGGGGCCGAAAAGATCCCGGCAGGCCCGGATGCCCTGGACATGGGCCTTGTTATGTAAGGGGGCTAAGGGGATAAGGCTCTCAATATCCTCGATGACCTTTTCCGTCACCAGCTCGGACTTGCTGAAAATAGCGCCGCCCTGCACCACCCGGTGGCCTACGGCGGAAATTTCGTCCAGGCTTTTGATTACGCCAAACTCCGGATCCAGCAAAGCGTCCTTCACCTGGGTGAAAGCGGCTGTGTGATCCAGCATATTCACCTTTTTGTCCAGCGCCCGCCCGTCTGCGGTCTTGTGGGTGAAGATGCCGCCGGGAATGCCGATGCGCTCGCAGTTGCCCTTACAGAGCATCTCCTCGTTGTCCATGTCGATAAGCTGGTACTTGAGGGAGGAGCTGCCTGCGTTGATAACAAGAATTTTCATAACTCTTTTTTCCTTTCCGCTGGGGCCTGCGCAATCTGGAAAAAGCGGCCCCGCATGAGTTTTTTAAGCTTGGGCCTTGCCAGAACCAAGGCCTGTGCTGTACAATTGAGTTGGGATACGGCCCCGAAGGGCCGTTCGTCATTATTTTAATACACTTTCCTGTTGATTGCAAGGAGTTTCCTTAAAAATGCCTGAGAAAAACCTATTTTCTGCTGTTATCTGTGAGTTTAACCCTCTGCACTGGGGGCATTTGTCCCTGCTTGCCGCCATGGGCCGCCGCTGGGCCGGGATTGTCTGCATCCTAAGCGGCAATTTTGTCCAGCGGGGGGAGCCTGCCATCCTGGACAAATGGGCCCGCACCCGTTTGGCCCTTGCCGCCGGGGCCGATTTGGTAATTGAACTGCCCCTGCCCTGGGCCTGCGCCGGGGCGGAAGCCTTTGCCCGGGGCGGCGCAGCCCTGGCGGGAAGCCTTCCGGCAATGGGTGCTCTGGCCTTTGGCAGCGAAATGCCGGACGCTAGGGCCATCACCCAGGCTGCAGAGGCCCTTCTCTCCCCGGAATTTTCCGCCACCCTTTCCCGCCTGCCCCAGGACGGCTCCACCTTTGCCCGCCGCAGGCAGCAGGCCCTGACAGAGCTTATCGGGGAAAAGGCCGCCCTGCTCCGGCAGCCCAACGCCGCTTTGGGGGTGGAATACTGCAAGGCGCTGCTGGAACAAAGGCTCCCTATTACCCCAGCGCCCTTCCCGCGGACAGGCGCTGGCCACGACGCGCCCGCCGCTTCCGGCGAAACCCTTTCCGCCAGCCAGCTTCGGGCTATGATAACTGCTGGAGAGGACATTTCCGGCCTTGTTCCCCCCTGCACCCTGGAGGCTGTCCAAAAGGAAAAGGAGGCGGGCCGCTGCCCTGCCTCCCTGGCTTTTCTGGAGCGCCCCATCCTCTCCCGGCTGCGGGCCATGCCACCCGCTGGCTTCGCCTGCCTGCCGGACATCAGCGAGGGGCTGGAAAACCGGCTGTACAAGGCCTCCCGGCAGGCCGTCTCCCTAGAGGGGCTGTATACCCTTCTGAAAACCAAGCGGTACACCCATGCCCGGCTGCGCAGGCTGGTGCTTTCAGCCTTTTTGGGGATCCCCAAAGATCTGCCTTCTCTGCCCCCCTATCTCCATGTTTTGGGTATGACAGAAAAAGGCGCAGGGCTGCTGAAGGGGGCCTCCCTGCCTGTAGTAGCCCGGCCTGGGGACGTTTCTGCCCTGTCCCCTGAGGCCCAGGCCCTTTATGCCCTGGAAGCCCGGGCAGACGATCTGTATACCCTCGCCACCCCTGTGCCCCAGCCCTGCGGCCGCCTGCAGCGGCAGGGTGTGATAAAGGCATAGCCTGCTGCCTTACAGCTTCAGCCCCTCATAGCTTTCCAGCAGGACGCTGCAGGAAGCGCGGAAGCTTTCCTGCTCCTTTTCGTTTAGGCACAGTTCCAGCACCCTGTCCACGCCCCCCTGGTTTACGATGCAGGGCACGCCGGCATATACGTCCTTCTGCCCATATTCCCCCCACAGCCGGGCGGAGACAGTGAGCACGCTGTTTTCATTGGAGAGGATGGCCCGGGCAATGCGCACCAGGGCCATGCCGATGCCATAGTAAGTGGCGTTTTTCGCCGCGATAATCTGCTGTGCCGCGTCCCGCACCTGGCAGCCCAGCCCCTGCACCTCCTCCAGGCTGAACCTGCCACCGGCCTGTTCGCAGATGGCGGTGACAGGCTTTGTGGCCAGCATGGCCTGGCTCCAGGGGACAAATTCGCTGTCCCCGTGCTCACCGATTACATAGGCGTGGACGTTCCGGGGGTCAACGGAAAAATATTCCCCTAAGAGATAGCGCAGACGGGCGGTGTCCAGGGTGGTGCCTGTGCCCAGCACACGGGCGGAGTTAAAGCCGGAAAGCTCGTAGGTGACCCGGGCCATAATGTCCACAGGGTTTGTGGCCACCAGGAAGATGCCCCCGAACCCTGACTGCACCACCGGGCCTACAATGGACTGGAACACCTTGGCGTTGCGCCGCAGCAGATCCAGGCGGGATTCTCCCGGCTTCTGGCTTACCCCGGCGCACAGCACCACAATGTCCGCGTCAGCGCAGTCCCCATATTCCCCGGCATAGATTTTCATGCTGGCCCCGGAAAAGGCTAGGCCATGGTTCAAATCCATGGCCTCCCCTTCGGCCCGCTTTTTGTCGATGTCCACCAGCACCAGCTCGTCGCACAAATCCTGGTTTAAAGCGGAATAGGCAAAGCTCATGCCCACCATGCCTGTGCCCACCAGCACGATTTTCCTTTTATTTAAACACATGCACATTCCCCTCTTTCTAAAATTCGATTTTTCAAAACAAGCCCTACTCTATTGTGCCTCTGCTTAGCCGCTCTATCCCCATTTTGGAAAAGGCTCTATTTTTTTCTGCAATCCAGAAGAATATTTGACAGCTTCTCCCAAAATATGCTATGATTGTGGAGAATAAAAAATGGGAAATGCCTGTTCCGGAGATTTTTTTCATGCCATTTCCTCTGGTTCCGGGATATCCCAGTGAGGATGTTTTGGGTATGGGTCAAAAATCAAAATTCCGCTACCTGCTGACAGTGGCCTCCTGCTGCGGCCTTACCGGCAGTTCCATCGGCATTCTGACAAATTCCTTTGGCGTGTTTTATGCCTCTGTTTCCACAAGCCTAGGGGTGGGCCGGGGGGCCATTGCCACCCACGCCACCCTGGCTATGCTGTCCATCGCCCTTCTCTCCCCCCTGGCGGCAAAGCTTTTGCAGCGCGTTCCCCTGCGGCTGTATCTGGGGGCGGGCGTTCTGCTGGGGGCAGGCGCAACCCTGCTTCTGGCTTTCTCCCGCAATATTTGGGCCTTTTATGTTTTAGGCGTGATAAAAGGCATCGGCGTTGCTTTCTTTGGCGTGATACCCGTCACCTCCATTATCAGCAACTGGTTTCTTAAATGTCATGGCCTAGCGGTGGGGCTGGCCCTCTCTTTCAGTGGGCTTTGCGGCGCTGTTTTCAGCCCCTTGTTTTCCTTTATCATTGAAAGCGCCGGCTGGCAGGCCGCCTTTATCTGCATGGCGGCCTTTTCCCTTATCCTGGCCCTGCCCGGCGTGTTCACCCTGCGCCTTGCACCCCAGGAGGTTTCCCTCCCCCCATACGGCGGCGGCGCGCCGGTAAGCCTGCCCCCGTCCCAGCAGAAAGCAGACGCTTCCAAGGCAAAGCTTTACCTGCCCGCTTTGGCGCTTACCTGCGGTTTTTCTGTTCTGGCCTGCGCCATCACCAGCGTGGGGCAGCATTTCCCCACAGTTGCGGAGGCCGCGGGCCTATCCGCCCAGGTGGGGGCCATGATGGTTTCCGCCGGCATGGTGGGCAACATTATCTCAAAGCTGATTATCGGGCTGCTCAGCGACCACAAAGGCCCTTTTTTTGCCAATGCCTGCATGATAGCCATTAACGGGGCCGCCATGGCAGTGCTGCTCCGGCTTCCTGCCAACGCCCCCGCCGCTGTTGGAACCGCCTTTTTCTTTGGAGCCATTTACTCTGTGGGCGCAGCGGGTATTCCCCTGCTCACCCGGCGAGTGTTCGGGCGGGAGCAGTATACGGCCGCCTTCTCCATTGTGCAGATTTTCGCTAACGGCGGCAGCGCCCTGGCCCTGACCATTATTGGACTGGTGTACGATGTAACAGGAAGCTGCGATCCTGTGCTTATCGGCTCCATTGTTATACAGGCGGCAAACCTGGCCATGCTGGCGACGCTTTACCAGATGGGCAGGCGCAGGGCTGCTTAACCGCCCCCGCAACGCCAAGGGCCTCCTGGCAAGGCCCTTTTCAGTGTATTCCTACAGCTCAATGCGGGAGCCGTCATTTGTGAAAATCACCCTGTCCCCCAGCACTTCTTTTGCCAGGGCCAGTTCCCCTTCATAGTCCCGGAGGATTTCCACGCCGTGGTGGTAGAACACCACCTGCCCGAAATCTATGCCGGATTCCAGCAGTTCCCGGCACAGATCGCAGGCCCTGTGGTGGCCTGTTTCCAGGAAAACCAGATCGGCAAGGGAGGCATGGGGCAAACGCTCCGGAAGCTGACCGAAGTCCCCGGAATAGAGCAGCTTTTTCCCCTCCGCCTCTGCTGTGAAAGAAAAGCTTTTCCAAGGCTCCCCAGCCGCCGGGGTTCCCAGGTGGAGGTTGTGAAAGGCTTCCACCCGGATCGCCCCCTGGCAGAGGACACCGTCTGCCACCAAATGGGGTTCTAGGGAAAAAACCGTTTCATAATGGCCCTCGCTGCCCAAAAGCATCTGATAAATCCCCTGAAACACAGCCAAATCCGGGATATACACAGGGATTTTCCGGCCCGCCATCCGCTCCTGGTTTTCCGGGGAAAGAGTGCAGAGCTTGCGCAGGTTCCACAGCAGGTGGGGCAGCCCCCCCACGTGATCCATATGGGTGTGGGAGATGAAAATCCCCTGGGTGCAAAGCTGATCCAGGCCCAGGTTATAGGAGGCGTGGCAGCAGTTTTCCCCGGCGTCAAAAAAATACAGCCTGCCTTCTGTTTCCAGGGCCACGCTGGTGTGGTGGCGGTTGGGGTAAGGCTCTGTGCCGGAACAACTGCCCAATATGTGCAGAATCATAGGGAAACCTTCTTTCGCAGAATTTTATTTATCATAGGAGGAAACGTATGGAAAAGCTGACGTCCATGGAAAACATTGGCCGGGGAATGTCAGAAAAGCTGGCCGCCATTGGGATTGATTCAGGGGAAAGCCTGAAAGCCCTGGGAGCCGAGGCGGCTTTTGCAAAGCTGAAAGCCCGCTATTCGCAAGTTTGCCTGGTGCATTTATACGCGCTGGAAGGCGCTGTGTGCCATTTGCCCTTTGACAGCCTTTCGGAAAGCCGGAAAAAGGAATTGAAAGCCTTTTCCGATTCCCTGAAAAGCCAGGTTAAACCTGGAGAAAAGGCCCCTCTCTTTCAGGAGACTGTTAAAAACTGGGAGGATTGGGGCCGGGTATTCCAGTCGAAAGAAGCTTTCGCGCCCCTTGCCCGGGAAATTTTCCGCCGGGAGGGCCTGCCCTTTGCGCCCCTCACAGGCCTGACCCCCGGCACAAACGGGGTTTTCCGCAGCGGGCCTTATGTGGTAAAAATCTTTTTCCCAAAAGAGGCAGGTCCGGATCCCCGTCCGGACTTTGAGAACGAGGCCGCTGTCTGCGGCAGGCTGGCCCAGCAGGGCGTTCCCACCCCGGCTCTTGCGGCCCAAGGCGTTATAGAGGATGCCTACACCTTTTACTATCTGATTACCCGGTTTTTCCCTGGAAAAGAGGCCGGCCCCTGGCTTGCCTCCGCTTCTTCTAAAGAGCAGGCAGCCTTTGTGGGGCAGTTAAAAAGCCTGCTTGCAAAGCTGAACCAGCCTGCGGAAGGGCTGATTCCTCCTGTGGATCTTCTGAAAAGAGCTGTGGAAAATCCCCGGCTGCAGGCCCTGCCTCCCAATCTGCGGGAGGAAATGGCCCAACGGGCCAAAGGGCTTAACCTGCGCCCTTCTGTGCTGGTGCATGGAGATCTCACAGGGGAAAACCTGCTGGTGGACGCAGAAGGAAAGTTGACCCTTATCGACTGCGCCGACGCCTGCCTGGCCCCTGCCTTCTATGAGCTTGCTCCCATTGTCTTTGAGCTTTTCCAGTGCCGGGGAGGGCTTTTGCGGCTTTTCGCCGGAGAGGACAGGGAAAGCTTTGTGGAGCAGGTGCTGGACGCGGTGTGCCTGCACGATTTCGGCGCACACATGCTTCGGGACGCGCCCCTGCGGGAGGGCCTGCCTCCTTTTGAAAGCCTTATGGACGCCAGACGGTTCCTGCTGGAAAAATTCCGATAAGGCAATACCGCATAAATCTAAGCAGTATATCACGGCAGAGATTTTTTCGTCAGAGTGCATAAAGGATGAGCAGGCAGGCTGGCGCCTGTCAAACAGGCTTTGTGCGCTATAGTAAACGCACTTAAAAATCGGTACATCCCGATTTTTAAGCCGGGCGGCTTTACCGCCTGGTTCAAAAGAGGCATTCTGCCTCTTTTGAACTGCGTTAACTATATGACGGAAAGAATCGCCTGTGAGATGCTGCTTAAGGCTACAGCCGCGAGTTGTGCGGTATTGCCGTAAGGAAAGCCGGCGCGCAAAAGAGCGTGCCGGCTTTTTTCACGCCTGCTGGGTGAGGATTTGGGTAAGCAGCTCCATCCGTTTTTTCAAAGGCTTTTTTACGGCAATGCCGAAAAACCCTTTCAGGGCCATCTCCCCCACGTATACGCCGGGGAGCAGGGCATATTTAATCCATGCCTCCATGTGGACATGCCCGTTCTGGCATTCCACCTTCATAAACTGGGGCGCCGTCAGGGCGCCAACGCCTTTCTTCCACACAGGCTCGCCTTTCACAGTGGTGTAGGAAAAGCCTTCATTCTTCATGTAGTCCATAACAATCTGCCGCACCTGTTCGTCAGGGCGGGCGGTCTGAAAATCTGTAATGGTACGTGCCAAGTGAACCGACCCCTTTTCTGTAATGTTCTGCCTGTCTTTATTATACAGGATCCTGCATAAATTTGCAAGATGTTTTCCATGCTGGGCAGGCTTTGCAATGACTGTTAAATCCGCTTAATCCACTTCTTGCTGCTTAAACGGAACACGCACCAGACAGCCTTGATAAACTGGTCGATTTTCAGGAAGGTGTAAATCCAGAAAGCGGGCAGGTGCCACACCAGGCCTGCCAGATACCCCAGGGGGATGGAGGCCACCCATAGAAACAGGATATCTGCCAACATCAGAAATTTGGTGTCCCCGCCGCCCCGGAGCACCCCTTTTGTCAGGATAGAGTTCATAGACTGGAAGATGACGATTACGCCCACTGCCATCATAAGCTGCTGGGCAATAGCCTGGGTTTCAGCGTTAATATTATAGGCGCTGATAACCAGATCGCTGATGGCGATAATCAGCCCCCCTGCCAGAATGCCGATAACCGTACCCAGCCCCAGGAAGGTGACGCCCTGTTTCTGGGCTTTGTCTGTCTCCCCCTTGCCCAGGGTGTGGCCTGTGATAATGGAGCTTGCGTTGGAAATGCCCTGGATGAACACTGTGCTCAGCCGCTGGGTCACCATGGTAATAGCATTGGCGGAAACAAAGCTTGCGCCCAAACGCCCTGTAACCATGGTAACAGCCGTATTGCCAAAGGCCAGCAGCGCGTCGCTTACAAGCACAGGGATGCTGATGCGCAGATAATCCTTCAGCAGATCCCCGCATTTCATCAGAAGGTGCTTCATGCGGTATCCAATCTTTTTATCGAAGAAGAAGAAATAGCCGCAGATAAAGGCAAATTCAAAGACACGGGAGATAAGCGTGCCCAGAGCCGCGCCCTCTATTCCCATAGCCGGGGCGCCGAATTTGCCGAAAATAAACATGTAGTTAAAAAATATGTTGATGAAAAAGGCCGCTATGGAGCTGATAAGGGGCAAAGTCACCTGGCCCACGCTGCGCAGGACAATGGTGCAGGTGAGGGAAAAGCCTAAAAGCCAGTAACAGGGGATAGACCAGCGGAAATAGGCTGCTCCGGCCTGGATAATGATTTCCTCTCCTGTGTAAATGCGCATAAGGCCTTCCGGGGCAATGATGGTGGCCAGGGTGAACAGCAGGCCAATGGAAAAGCACAGCCGCAGCATAATGGTGATGGCCTTGCGCAGGGAAGATTTATCCTGCATGCCCCAGAAGCGGGAGGTGAGCACAGAAGCCCCCATGCCCATGCCCATACAGCAGATGTGGAACAGGTTGATAAAATCGTTTGCCAAGGAGGAGGCGGACAGGGCCGTTTCTCCCAGCCTTCCCAGCATAATGGTGTCCATCATGTTCACGCCGATGGTAATGAGGCTTTGCAGGGAGATGGGTAGGGCAATCGCCACCACCTGCCTGTAAAATGCTTTGTCCCCTAAATAAGGCTTCATCCTTTGCAGGACGCTTTGCTTTCCTTCCAATTTTCCCATCCTCCCTATTATTTTGCAAACCCGTATAGTATCATTTGCAACTATTATAGCACAGGCCCCTGCCCCGCGCAAGTGGGAGCGCGCCCAAACTTTCCCTGCCGCCTTGATTTTCCCTGCCGTTCCCGTTATAATAGGGACAGGAAAGAAGAAAAACAGAAAGGCAGTTGGAATATGAAATACGACGGCGTTTTGTTCGATCTGGACGGCACCCTGTGGAATGCCACGGAGGCCATTGCGGTTTCCTGGGAGATGGCCCTGCGGGACGCACCGGATATCCCGCGGCCGCCAACAGTGCGGGAACTGGAGGGCGTGATGGGCATGACAGCGGAACACCTGATGGCGGCCCTCTTTCCCCCCCTCACCAAAGAGCGGGGGGCCGAGCTTTTTGCCCGCTGCTGCGAGGTGGAAAATGAATATCTGCTCCAACACGGCGGTAAGCTCTATGAGGGCATAGAGGAACTTTTGGAGACACTTTCCAAGGAAGTGCCCCTGGCCATTGTCAGCAACTGCAACACCGAATATGCCCCCTGCTTTTTAAAGGCCCATGGCCTGGAAAAATATTTTGCCGACTGGGAGTGCAGCGGGCGCACCGGCCTGCCCAAGGGGGAAAACATCAAGCTGGTGGCAGAGCGCCTGGGCCTGCAGGCCCCTGTATACGTAGGCGACACAGTTCTGGATTATGAAGCCGCCAAAGCCGCCGGCGTACCATTTATCCACGCAGCCTACGGCTTCGGCAAGGTGGAGGGCGTTCCCAGCATCCAGAAGCCCCTGGAACTGCCGGCACTTTTGCAGTATAGCCACTGAACTTGAAACTGCCATTTTTCAAGCAGCAGAATATCCCTGCGCGATATCCTGCTGCTTGGTCTGCCCGCCAGGGCAAACCTACATGACTTATTTATCCGATTAAGCCGTACTCTTCCCGGAAAGGAGACACATTCCCGCCTATGAAAACCAGCCTGTTGTTTTCCAGCTTCCCCTTTATCGCCAGCGAAAAGGTTACCCTGACGCGCATGACGGAGCTGGATTTAAACGCCATGTGGGAGATTATGGGGGACGACGACAACTACCGCTTCGCCCCCACCGCCGCCCTGCGCTCTCCGGCGGAATGCGTTTTAAAGCTGCGGCAGATTGAAGCCCTTTTCCGGGACAGGGCCGCCATCACCCTGGGCATCTATCCCAACGGAGAAGAGGAAAACCGGCTGGCCGGCTTTTTTGAAATTTATGGCATCGACCCCCATGTGCAGGCTGCCACCATCCGTTTCACCCTCCACCGGGAATGCACAGGCATGGGCTATGCCTCCTCTGCTGTGCGGGCCACAGCAGAATACCTGATGAGCACCATCGGCGTTCACCGCATCCAGGCCTATGTCCTCCCCACCAACTACCGGGGTGTGCTGGTGCTGGAGCGCTGCGGCTTTTTAAAGGAGGGGACAATCCGGGAGGGATTTTTGTGGCCTGACAAGGGGATTGTGGATTTAAGCCTGTATTCCCTGCTGCCCACAGACAAACGGAAAAAATCCGGGCAGACCCACTACCTGTAAATGCCGCTAAATACATAAACCAAAAGCCATGCTTCACCAGTTATGCTGGGAAGCATGGCTTTACGTTTTTAAGAGCACCCCGCCAGCAGCAGGGCCTCGGCACAGCGCAGGCCGTCTACAGCGGCGGACACAATGCCTCCCGCATAGCCAGCCCCTTCGCCGCAGGGATACAGCCCCCGGGCCAGGGGGGACTGGAGGGTGTCGTCCCGGAGGACGCGCACAGGAGACGAGCTGCGGGTTTCCGGTGCTGTGAGGATGGCGTCTGGATAGTCAAATCCTCGGAGCTTTTGCCCCAGGACAGGCAAGGCCGCCTGCATGGAGCGCACCACATAGTCCGGCAGGCAGCCTGCCAGGGCGGCAGGTGAAACCCCTGGCTGATAGGTGGGAGAAACCCCATGAAAGCTTTTGGTGGGGCGGTTTTGGAGGAAATCCTCCACCCGCTGGGCAGGGGCCTTGTAGGTGCTGCCCCCTACTCTATAGGCGGCCTGTTCAATTTCCCGCTGGAGATAGATGCCCGCAAGGGGGCTGTCGCTGCTGAAATCCTCCGGGGTTACGCCCACCAAAAGGGCGGCGTTGCTGTTCTCTCCATCCCGCAGCCAGGGACTCATGCCGTTTGTCACCACGCCTCCCGGCTCTGAAGCCGCCCCGGTGACTGTGCCGCCAGGGCACATGCAGAAGGTGTACACACCCCTGCCGTCAGGCAGGTGGCAGGAAAGCTTGTAATCTGCCGCGCCCAGGGCCGGATGGCCCGCAAAGCTTCCATACTGCGCCTGGTCGATAAGGGCGGCGGGGTGCTCAATGCGCGCGCCCAGGGAAAAGGCCTTGGGGGCAAGGGGCAGGCCCTTTTTCTGGAGCAGCTCAAAAACATCCCTGGCGCTGTGGCCCACTGCCAGGATACAGCTTTGGCAGGGCAGGGTTTCCCGTCTGTCCCGGCAGATGTAGGTGACGCTTTGAAGGGCGTTTTCTTTAAGGGTTATCTCCGCAAGCTTTGCCCCAAAAAGCACCTGGCCTCCCAGGGCTTCAATCTGCCGCCGGATATGCCCCACCACTTCCGGCAGCCGATCTGTGCCAATGTGGGGCTTTGCCTCTGTGAGGATTTCCGCCGGCGCCCCTGCTGCTGCCAGCTCCTCCAGCACCTTGCGGATACGCCCGTCTCCGGTGCCGGTTGTCAGCTTCCCGTCGGAAAAGGCCCCGGCCCCGCCCTCGCCAAATTGGATGTTGGATTCTGGGTTCAGCGCCCCGGTGCGCCAAAAGGCCTCTACAGATTTCTGGCGCTCCTCCACAGGCAGGCCCCGCTCCAGCACAAGGGGGCGCTGACCGCACTGGGCCAGAAGCAGGGCCGCAAAAAGCCCTGCCGGGCCTAAGCCCACCACAACTGGGCGCGAATCCAAGGGCTTAGACACCCTGGGCGGCTCATAGCGGTAAGGGATAACCTTCTGCACACTGCTGTCCCGGCATTTTGTCAGCAGGCGGTTTTCATTTTCCACCTGCACCTCTGCCGCGCAGACAAAGTGTACCTTGTCCTTTTTCCGGGCATCCACCGATTTTTTCCAAAGGCGCACTTCCCCTAAAGCGCGTTCCGGCACCTTCAGTTTTCTGGCGGCGGCGCGGCGCAGCTCCTGTTCTGTGAAATCCAGGCCCAGGTGCAGGCCGGAAACCTTCAGCATCCTGCTTCCCCCTCTGTCGCAAAATTCATCTTCCCGCCGCAAGCCCTGCCGTCATTCCCGTGGCCCAGGCCCAGTGCAGGTTATACCCGCCGCAGTCTCCATGCAGGTTTAAAAGCTCCCCCGCCAGATACAGCCCCGGCTGCCTGCGGGATTCCATGGTTTTCATATTCACTTCTGACAAAGGTACGCCCCCCGCCGTTATTTGGGCGCTGTCCCAGCCCTCCCAGGGGGATACCGGCAGGCGCCAGTCCTTCACAGCCCTTGCAGCGCGCCGCAAATCCTCCCGGGACAGGGCGGAAATCTGTTTTTCCCCTGTGAAGCCCAGGCTTTTGGCAATCTGCTGGCCCACCCGCAGGTTTACCAGCCCGGAGAAAATCTCCCGGGCCGGCAGGCGGGGCCGTCCGCTGCGGAGATTCTCCAAACAGGCGAAAAGCGCCTTTTCTTCCATGTCCTCCAGCAAGTCCAGGGCCACTTCCCCCTGCCCGGCGGAAAGCCTTAAGGAGAGGTTAAAAATGCAGATGCCGGAAAGGCTCCCCTCCCCAAAAAGCACCTCGCCGCTTTCCGCGTACACCTCCCGGCCCTGTATCCATAAAGCCGCCCTGGCCCTGCAGCGCATCCCCTTTAAAGGGTATGTAAGCTTTTTAGGGCAGGCAAGGGGCGTAAGGCCCGGGCGCAAAGGGGTGAGGCTGTGGCCCAGGCGCTTTGCCAGGGCATATCCGCCCTCCTGGCAGCTATGCTTGGGAGAGGCCGCGCCTCCGCAGGCAAGCAGGCATTTTTCCGCCCACAGCTCCGCCCCCTCCGGGGACTGCAAGAAAAAGCCCCCTTGCCGGGGGGCAATGGCTGTAACGGGAAAGCCTGCGAAAAGGGAGGCTCCCCCCTCTTCGCAGCTTCCCCACAGCGCCTGCAGCACTGCCGCTGCCTGAAGGCCATAGGGGTACACCCGGCCTTCCCCATCTGCCCGGGTGTACAGCCCCAGGGCGGAAAAAGCCTCCAGCACCCTTTCCGGCGGGCAGGCCAAAAGAAGGGGCTTTGCCAGGGAAATATCCCCATGATAGCGGGCTGGGCTTATATGGAGGTTTGTCAGGTTGCACCGGCCGTTCCCTGTTGCCAAAAGCTTTTTCCCGGGCTTGGGGTTTCCCTCCAGAAGGGCCACAGCCTCCGGACCCAAAACTTTTCCTGCCTGGCAGGCCGCCATCAGCCCGGCGGCCCCCGCCCCTACAACAGCCAGCTTATAACGCTTCATTTTCATTGCCGCGCCTATACCACCAGCCCTAAAAGGCCATAGGACAGCAGGCACATGATAACATCCGCCACCAGGGTGCCTCCCACCACGGAAATCATGGCGGACTTAAAGTCCATTTTCATCAGCGCCGCCGCCAGGGAGCCTGTCCACGCCCCTGTACCCGGCAAGGGGATTGCCACGAAAATCAGCAGGCCCAGGGTCTTATAGCGGTTTATCTTGTCAAACTTGCTGCGGCCCTTTTCCTCCATGCGGTTGACAAGCTTTACCAGGCGGGTGTTGCGCATCCAGTCGAAAATCTTGTTGATAAACAGCAGGATAAAGGGGGTGGGCAGGATGGTGCCTACAAAGCAGATGAAAAAGGCGGGCAGCATCTCCAGATGCAGAAGCTTTGCCGCCAAAATCCCGCCCCGCAGCTCAATAACGGGCATCAGGGACAGCAGAAAGACGGTTAGCTCCCCGGGGATGGTCTGGCTGAAAAAATTCACCAGGGACGTGACAATATGCTCCATTTGAATCGCCATGGGGCGCCGGACGCAGAAACCAGGCCTCCAGCGCCCCTCCTTTCTTTAAATATTTTCAATCCCACAGCATTTCACAGGGCTTGGGGCAGCGGCCTTATTCGTAGGCCACAATTTCCACCTTTTCCATCACCATATCTTCCAGAGGCTTGCTGCTTTGGGGATCCACCGGCGCTTTGGAGAGGGCCTCCACCCCGTCCATGCCCTCAAACACCTGGGCAAATACGGTGTGGCCTGTTTTGTCTGTGGAATAATAGCCGTCCAGGTGGAGGTTCCCGCCATGCTCTGTATATAAGTTTTTCATATCGTCTGTCACCAGATCCATGTCCACCCACTTGCTGCTGTACATAACCTTAAAGGCGTCCGGATCCTGCTTGTAGACCTCAAAGCCCTGCTGGTAGCTGTCCCAGTCGATAGCCGCGCCCTGGGTGCAGTTGATGAAAAACTGGCTGCCATTGGTGTTCGGCCCGCTGTTTGCCATAGACACAGATCCGTCAATATTCAAAAGGTTAGGGCTGAACTCATCGGGGAAAGCCTCTTCCCACACGCTTTCCCCGGCATAGCCTGTGCCGGTGGGATCGCCCCCCTGCACCATGAAGTTTTCAATAACCCGGTGGAAGGTAAGGCCATCGTAATAGCCGTCTAAGGCGTGCTTTTTAAAGCTGTAAACAGCTTTCGGGGCCTCATTGGGGAAAAAGCGCAGCTTGATAACCTCGCCGCTTTTCATGGTGATAACGGCGATCTCCTCCCCCTTCTCCGGCAGCTCAAGCTGGAAGCCGGGCTTTTGGCCTGTCTCGGCCGGGGTCAGTTCCTCCATGTCCACCAGTTCATCCCCGCTGTCTATCACCTTTGCCGCCTTTGAGGGGGCCGGGCTGGAGCTTTCCCCGGAAGAGGACGCTTCCTGGGAGGCGCTGCCGCAGGAAGCCATGGTCAATACAAAAACAAGGGCCATCAGCCCGCAAAGAATTTTTCGCAAAAAAATTCCTCCTTATAGCATAGTTTGTCCTTTATTTTAGCGCATCTCAGGGAAATATGCAAGCCCTATCTGCCGGGCGGGCCTTTGTTCCGGGGTTTTCCGCCCGCCGTCCCCTGCCGCATCTTTTCATTCCCCCTCTTTCCGGCGCATTTTTTGCGCCTTTGCCGCATATAGTTTCCCTGTATCAGAAAAAAGGAGGGCAGGCCGGGAAAGGGTTGTCCTGCAGCCGGACGCACGTGAAAATACTAAAAGAAAGGACGATACCGTGGTGCATACAGCCCGTATCTTTTGGCAGAAAATATGAAATTTTATCCGGAAGGCTATTTACTGGACAGCTTTGAAAATAAAACCGCCCTAAGCTCCCCAGCCTCCCTGTCGGAGGCCATGCGGGAAGGAAAAATTCTGGAAGCCAGGGCTGTGATGTGCGACAGCTCCCATGACTTGATTGTGGATTTCAAATTTATGAAAGGCGTCATCCCCCGGGAGGAGGGGGCCTTGGGCATACGGGAGGGCACAGTGCGGGATATTGCCGTAATATCCCGGGTGAACCGCCCTGTGTGCTTTCTGGTGCAGGACTTTATCCGGGACAGCCAGGGCCGCGTCACAGCCCTGCTCTCCCGCCGGGCCGCCCAAGAGAAGTGCCGGGACGAGTACATAGCGGGCCTTGTCCCTGGAGACGTGATAGACGCCCGGGTCACCCATATTGAGCCTTTTGGGGTGTTTGCCGATATCGGCTGCGGCATTGTGTCCCTGCTGCCCATCGACTCCATCTCCGTCTCCCGCATTGAGCACCCCAGGGAGCGCTTCCTGCCGGGGATGGACATCCGGGCTGTGGTGAAATCCCGGGAGAACCAGCGCATCACCCTGACCCACAAAGAGCTTTTAGGCACCTGGGAGGAAAATGTCCAGTCCTTCCGGGCCGGGGAAACTGTGGGAGGCGTTATACGCAGCATTGAAAATTACGGCGTGTTCGTGGAGCTTGCCCCTAACCTGGCGGGCCTTGCGGAACTGAAGGAAAACATCTTCCCCGGGCAGCAGGCCAGCGTGTTTATTAAGAGCATCCTGCCCAGCCGCATGAAAATCAAGCTGATTATCATTGAAACCTTTGAAGGCGCCCCTGCAAAGCCCGCAAAGCCCGTTTACTTTTTCAAGGGCGCGCACATGGAGGAGTTTGCCTATTCCCCGGAAAACAGCGAAAAGCATATTGTAACAAGGTTCCATGACTGAGAAGCCATAGCTTTGCAGGATATGCCCCCTTCTTCACAGGAGGGGCATATCTTGTTTTTCCAGGCTCCAGCCTTGACACGCTTTCCCGCCCCATGGTATAATATTGCAATTTATTTTTGAAAGGGGCGCTGAAAGCATGTCACGTCACAGGGAAGTTTTTGAGGGAAAGGGTGGGCGCTTCATCATCCGCAGCGCGGAAAGCACAGACGCGCCCAAACTGTTCGAGTATATGGAATATGTTGACCGGGAGACAGTCTTTCTGGCAAGGGAGCCGGGGGAATTTGCGGAAAGCTATACCCTGGAGCAGGAGGAAGAGCTTCTGAGGCGCTGGGCCGAAGGGGACGAAAAGCTGTTCCTCATTGCCGAGACAGAGGCTGGGGAAATTGCCGCCACCTGCGGCTGCTTTTATTCCAAAGGGCGCAGGAGGGCCAGGCACATAGGGGAAATCGCGGTTTCCGTCCGGCAGGACTTCTGGCGCATGGGCTTAGGGCGTAGGATGATGTCCATCCAACTGGACTGGTGCCGGGAGCACCAAATTGAAAAATTAAAGCTGACAGTGGACACCCAGAACACCCGCGCGCTGGGGCTGTACTTCTCCCTGGGCTTTCAGGTGGAGGGAAAGCTTTGCGGGGAAGGGAAGCTGGCCGACGGCACCTGCCAGGACGTGTACGCCATGGCCAAATTCTTTTAACAGGGAAGCGCAAAGCTTTTATGAAATCTTTTGGCGGGTCAGGGTTGCACTTTGGAAGCGGATGGGATATACTGGAAAAAACGCGAGGAGGAACCCATATGTCTGTCTTTGAAATCCAAGCAAGGGAAAGCTTTGGCTTTTCCGCGGAAAATCCCACCGGAACCCACGCCGGCGGCACCCGGGGCAGGGACTGCGAAAAGCTGCGGCCCTGCATCCAGATTGCGCCGGGAGAGACTGTTACCCTGTGCGATACAGACGGCCCGGGAATGATCACCCACATGTGGTTTACCGGGTATATCGGCCATTCTTTTGTCCTGCGGGTATACTGGGAGGGCCAGGAGGCCCCTTCTGTAGAGGCTCCCATCTCCGCCTTTTTCGGCTGCGCCTACGATGAGAATTTCAAGGACAGGGACGGCAAATACCCGGTGCTCAGCGCCGCGCCCATCCTGATGGCCCCGGGCCGGGGCTATAACTGTTATTGGGAGATGCCCTTCCGCCGGCACTGCCGGGTCACCATGGAAAACCGGGGAGACAAGGAGCAGACCCTCTATTACATGATTGAGGGCTGGAAGGGGGAAATTTCCCCTGCCGCCGGATATTTCCACGCCTTTTACCGCCAGGAGCACCCGGTGCAGAAGGGCCGGGCCTATACGGTTGTAGACGGCCTTGAGGGCAAGGGGCAGTTTGTCGGGCTGTGCTTTGCCGCCGGGATGAACGGCCACAACACCTGCTGGGTGGAAGGGGAGCCGAAAATGTATATTGACGGCGGGGACTATCCCACCATCAACTATACCGGCACAGAGGACTATTTCTGCGGCTCTTATGGCTTTGGCAATGATATCCTGCAAAAGCAGTACCAGACCTTCAGCGGGCTGTATGCCGGGCTGTACGCCATTACAGGCAACGACAGCAGCGAGATGTATAACGGGCAGCAGCGCTTCCTGCTGTACCGCTTCCACATACAGGATCCCGTATATTTCAGCCGTTCTTTCCGCATGACCATGGATAACCTGGGCTGGACAGGCCCCCGGTATGATGATTACACCTCCGTGGCCTACTGGTATCTGGACAGGCCAGCCGCCCTTCCGGCAGAACTGCCTGCCGACGGGGAACTGGTTATGCGGTAACAGGATGTATGCAAAAACAGCAGGGAAAGGCCGCGGCACAAGTGCCGCGGCCTTTCCCTATGGATACAGGGGGATTGAAGCTGCCGGGAAAAGGGGTTATAGTAAACACACTTTAAAATCGGTACATCCGATTTTAAAGCTGGGCTGCTTTGCCGCCTGGCTCAAAAGAGGCGTACCTCTTTTGAGCTGTGTTAACTATTACTTCCCTTCCGGCACAAGCAGGCCATAGTCCCCGTCTTTCCGGCGATAGACCACATTGATTTCGCCGGACTCGTCGTTGCGGAACATGAAGAACTCGTGGCCCAGCATGTTCATCTGCATAACCGCCTCCTCTGGGGACATCACCTTGACGAAGAAGGACTTGCTGCGGGTAATTTTAATCTCCTCGTCAGGCTCGTCATAGTAATCATCGGCAATGACAATGCCGGGGTTCATCTTTTTAGATTTCTCAAGCCTTGTCTTGTTGCGGCGGATCTGCTTGCCCAAAGCGGCAACCACGTGATCCAGCGCCTCGTTCATCTCTATGGCGGTATCCTCGGCGCGGCAGATCATGCCCCGCTGCTTGATGGTGATCTCTACGGTCTGGCGGTTGCGCTCCACCGTCACGGTGACCACCGCTTCGGCGTCATCGTCAAAGATCCTGTCAAACTTGGAAAGCTTTTTTTCCACCAGCTCTTTAAAATTGCTGCGCAGATTGACTTTTCTCCCCACAATCGTGATCTTCATGGAATGGCCACCTTTCTTTCTCCTGATTTTTCCAAAAGCACCGTAGCCGGTTTTTTGTAATTCTATTGTAGCACAATACCTAAAAAAATGCAATCATTTCCGCTTAAATTATTAAAGTTTTATGCCGGGTCACATGGCACCCCACATTCACTGCCACAGGCAGGCCGGCAATGTGGGTGGGATATGTTTCAATGTTTACCGCCAAAGCCGTTACGTCCCCGCCAAAGCCCTGGGGGCCTACCCCTGTTTTATTCACCGCTTCCAGCATCTTGGCTTCCAGCGCCTGATAGTACGGATCCGGGTGGCGCTGGGAAACATCCCGGCACAGGGCTTTCTTGGCAAGGCAGGCACATAGCTCGAAATCCCCGCCAATGCCCACGCCCAGCACAACGGGAGGGCAGGGGTTTGCCCCTGCCTGGGAGACGGTTTCCGCCACAAACCCGATAATGTCCTCCGGGCTGGCGGCAGGGGTGAACATGCGCAGGCGGCTCATGTTCTCGCTGCCAAAGCCTTTTGGGGCCACTGTAAGCTCCAGCTTGTCCCCAGGCACCAGGCGGGTGTGGAGGATGGCAGGGGTGTTGTCCCCTGTGTTTTTACGGCGCAGGGGATCTGCCACCACAGAGCAGCGCAGCAGCCCTTCCACATAGCCCCGGCGCACCCCTTCGTTTACAGCGGCCTCAAAATCCCCCTCTATGCAAACCTCCTGGCCCACCTGGGCAAACACCACTGCCATGCCTGTGTCCTGGCAGATAGGCACCGCCATCTGCCGGGCTGCGTCCAGGTTTTCCGCCAAATCTCCTAAGATAGCCCGGCCTGTCCCACTGGACTCCCGGGCAGGGCTTTCCCGCACCAGTTTTTCCAATCCCGCAGGCAGCTCCCGGTTGGCCTCCACGCAAAGCCGCCGGACTGCCTCCGCAATCTCCCCCGCTGTAATTTTCCGCATATTCTCTCCCTCTTTGTTAAAAAGTAAAAGGGCCTGAAAGGCCCTTACTGGTATAAAACATCCGGCAGCGCTGCACAAGCTTTTACCCATGGCCCGCCGCCTGGCTTAGCCCCCTCTTGAAAGGGGCTGGATATATGTTCCTTATTTCGGCCCCCGGCGGGAATAGCCTCCCCGGCGGGTGTCTGTGCTGCGCTTCAGGTCGGACATTTTTTCGTCACTGGTCTGCTTGAAGCGGGACATCATGTCCTCAAAGCTGCCGCTGTCGTTGCGCCTGCTCTGCCACTCAAAGTCCCCAGGCCTTCCGGGGCTTGGCTGCGGCGCCGGGCGGGGGCTTCTGGGCGGCCGGCCCTGCCCGCGGCGGGCGTTCCCTCTCTCCCCACCTTCAGGGCGCCGGGGGGCTGGCTTGCGCTGCTGATCTTCCGGCAGGGCCTTCTTGATGGAAAGGCTTACCTTCCCTTCCTCGCTGACAGACAGCACCTTTACCTTGACCACTTGCCCTTCTGTGACGAAATCCTTTATCTCGTTGACGAATACAGGGGCCACCTCTGAAATGTGGACCATGCCTGTGCGGCCCCCTTCAAAGCTTACAAATGCCCCAAACTTGGTGATCCCCGTCACCTTACCCTCATAGATCTCTCCAACCTCAAGCTGCATAGTTTCGATTTTTCCTCCCTGGCTTACTCGAATCTGTAAATGGCAGATGCTTTCCTCAGTCCCCGCCGCCCACGTCCACAAAAATGCGTTCATTGGGCTTGGCGTAGTCCAGATCCCGCCGGGCTTTTTTCTCCGCATATTCCTCCAGCCCGCTGCTGTCCTTCAGGGAATCCGACAGCTCTTCATTGCGGATAGTCTGTTTATCCAGCCGCTGCTGCAGATCTTCCAGCGTCCGGCGCTTCTGGGATATTTCGATCTGCCTGCTCACAAGGGTGAACGCCACAAACAGCGCCAGGCAGAACACTGCGAATTTCAAAAGGAGGCTGCCCTTGTATTTTCCTTTTTTCTTTTCCTGCAAAAGGCCGCCCTCCTTTTAAAAGCTCTTTTTGGCATCCTGGGCAAAGAACCCGCTGCACCCATTATATAATAGTCTACATAAGTTTTTCAAGTGCTTTTTTCCGGTTTTTTGGCGTATGGCGGATTTTTTTCAAATCCTGCCCCTTTTCCGCGGGGTTTTTTCTTGCTGCCGCGCCTGCCCTTAGGGGGATTTTTCTTTTTCCGCGCTTTTTTCCGGCGTGCCAGCTTTCCTTTTGCCCAGCGGAAGGGAGCCGAAAGAAAGCAGGAAATCTTCTTCCACAAAAAGCGCAGAAGCTTTCCCCCGGCAGTGGCCAGGGGATCCAGGGAAACCACAACGCCCCAAGCCCCCAGGGCCTGCAGGGCTGCCTGCAAAAGGCGCAGCCTGCCTTTGTCCACTGCCAGGGCGCATAAGAACACCACTGCGCCGCAAACCAGCCCGAAGGCCGTATCCAGCGCCGCCGTAAGCAGCTTTCCCCCGCCCAGGGCCAGCCGCAGGGCCTTGCACAGCAGAAACAGCGCCCCCAGGGCCGCGCCGCTTGTCAGGCAGAAAAGCACTATGGGCCATGTGCCCCCGGTCATTTAAACAGCCTGCCAAAAAAGGACAGGGCCGGGCTGCTCTCTGTGTAGGACACTGCCGCCACCTTGCCCACAACCCGCATATCCCCTGTGTCCGCGTTCAGGCTGTCTATATGCAGGGCCTGGCCCTTTATGTTAAGCTGGCCCATGTCTGTCTGGGCCGTTATCAGCTCGTCGCTGAAAAAATCCACCCGCCGTATGCCGGTGGCGGTCATGTGCTCCCTGGCGTCTATATGCAACGTATGCTTTTTCATGGACTGCTGGAGGTCTGCCATATGTTCCATCCCTTCTGCCGGGGATTGCAGCCAGCGCGGTTCAAAAGCGGGTAAAATCCCTTTTGAGCCAGCGGCAGAGCCGTCTGCCTGAAAGCCGGGCTTTCCCGGCTTCCAAAGGCGTTTACTATAGCCCCGGTCAAGAAATGGATATGCAAAAGCCGTCCCTGTTATTCCTCCATGATCCGGTACAGCCCCGCAGCCTCTTCCTTCTTCACGTATTCCGCCACAGAGAGCACTTCAGCCTTCAGCACCCGCTCCCCCATAGTGATTTCCAGCACATCCCCGGCCTTCACGTCGTAAGAAGCCCGGGCCTGTCTGCCGTTTACCAGCACCCGGCCCGCGTCGCAGGCCTCGTTTGCCACAGTGCGGCGCTTTATCAGCCGGGATATTTTCAGATATTTGTCAAGTCGCATGAATTTTTCCTCCTTCTCTGCGCGTTTTAAGAAGCTGTCTGCCTTGCCCGCAAACCCCGGGGCCTTTGGCCCCGGGGTTTGCGGGCGGGAGCGCTGCCGCTTTCTCCCTGTCCGGAAACAAAAACAGGCCCGGATACGCCCCGGGCCCGCTGGATACTCACAAAGCTACTTATTCACAACATCCTTCAAAGCCTTGCCAGCCTTAAAGGCAGGGGCCTTGGATTCAGGAATATTGATCTCCTCGTTGTTGCGGGGGTTGCGCCCGGTACGGGCGCCGCGGGTGCGCACCTCAAAGGTGCCAAAGCCCACCAACTGCACCTTGTCACCCTTTTCCAGAGCATTGGTAATGGAGTCAATCACAGCGTTTACAGCGGCGTCAGCGTCTTTCTTGGTGATGTCTGCCCGCAGGGCGACATCCGCGATCAGTTCAGACTTGTTCATTTATGAGTACCTCCAAAAATATTGATCTGGCCTGCTGATGGAAAAACGCAGGCCGGCGTCTTGTGGCTGCTATGCCAGTACAACAGGCTTTCAGCGGAAGGAATCCGCAGGGCCTGAAAGGGTTAAAAAGCTGTAGCATTTGCAATAATATCATATCCATCCCCTTTTTTCAAGGGTTTTTGCAATTTTTTGCCCGCCAGGCAGCATCAGCAGGTCACTTTTTCTCACCGCGCCCAGCAGCAGCGCCCCTGTCCCATATACACAGGCGCCCAAGAGGATGGCGGCCCCCAAGCAGAAAAGCGCCTGATCCGGCAGCAGGCGGATGAGAAAGCCATGCCCTCCAAAGGCTGCGGCCCCGCATACCAGCGCGCAGAGGAAGGGCCTGCCCAGCACCCGCTTTGCGGAGAAGCGGGTACCGGTCACCTTTTGCAGGCAGTATAGCTGGGAAACGGTTAAAAACAGGTAGCACAGCAGAGTGCCTACCCCGGCACCCAGGAGGTTTATTTCCGGAATCCCGCACAACACCCAGTTTACCCCGATTTTTAAAGCCATGGCTATCCCCAGCAGCTTCACAGGCAAGTCCGCCCGCCCCACTGCCTGCAGCATGCTGGAAAGGGGCGTGCTTAAAGCTGTGAGCAGGGACGCAGGCCCCAGAATGCCCAGCACCCCTGCCACCAGGGGCGTGGAAGGCCCGGCCCCGTACAAGGCCCTGGTAACGGGTTCTGCCAGGGCGGTAAGCCCCAGCCCGGCAGGAAAGCAGAACAGGGCTGTCAGGCGCAGGATAGAAGCCACGCTCCCCTGCAAGGCCCTTTTTTCCCCTCTGGCCCAGGCCCGGGTGACAGCAGGCAGGGCGCTGACCCCAAAGGCCTGGGTGATGGCCGGCACCAGCAGATACAAGGTGAGGGCCAGGGTATAGCACCCGTATAAAAAAGTGGGGATGCTTTCCGGGTTATCCAGGTATACAGTGGGTATCATGCCCGGATATGCCCGCAATAACCCTGCCGGATCGCTTTTCATAATGTCGCCCAGCCGGTTCTGCAAAAAAGTGGCGTCAATCAGCCCCCCGGCATTCATGGCAATGGAGCCTGCCGCCACCGGCGCGGTAATTTTTAAAAGCCGCCAGACAGTTTCCCGCCGCCTGGCTGCAGGAGGGGATTTCCCCAATGCCCCCTCCCCTGCCCCGCCCCCCAGGCGGAAACGGATCCACAGGTACAAAAGCGCGCCCAAAGAGCCTGCCGTCACCCCCAGCACAGCCCCGGCCGCGGACAGGGCCAGCACCAGGAATTCCCCCGCGTCCGCTGTAGGCGGGGCAAAGCCGAACACCGTCCCGCTCTGGGCCAGTTCCCGCTGGCCTGCCTGGGCAATGGCCCCGGCGCACCAGAGGCCCAGCACCAGCTTGATCAGGGCTTCTATAATCTCTGAAACCGCTGTGGGCCGCATATCCCCCAGCCCGGCAAAGTATCCTCTGTAAACGGAGCCGCAGCAGGCGAACAGCACCGCCGGGGCCAGGGCCAGCATGGGAAAAAGGGCCTGGGGGCTGCCTACGGCAAACTCGCAGTAAAAAGGGGCCGCCAGGGTGACGGCTATGGTTCCTATGGCCCCTATCCCCAGAAACAGGGGCAGGGCGGCCTTGCGCACCTCGTCCACATCCTGCCAGCGCCCCTGGGAGCTGCTTTCCGACACAAGGCGGGATACCGCCACTGGGAAGCCCGCTGTTGCCAGGCTGAAAACCGGCCCGTAAAAATTATAGGCCACGTTGAAAAGCCCCATGCCATATTCCCCGATAATCCGCTGAAGGGGAATTTTAAACAGCGCCCCCACCACCTTCACCACTGCCATCCCGGCTGTGAGGATCAAGGCCCCCCATAAAAAGTTCTGCCCGCTCCGCTTCTCTCCCTGGTTTTGCATCCGCACCCCGCCTTTCCAAAAAACCGCCATGCGATACAGCCATCTGCACAGATATATCGTATAGTAACCGCCCGGCTTTTGCCCATGGCGCTTCTCTCTTCCGGTTTTTTACAGTATGCCTCCCTGCATCATATGCCGGAGGAAGGCGCAATATTTGTCCCAGGGGATGGGGCCTTTCGCAGGCAATCAAAACCACCCGTCAAACGGGTGGTTTGCACAAGGACTAAAAGTTCATGTTACCGGCCAACGCCTAAAGGCGCTGGCTTTCACATGCGTTCAAGCCCGTTGCCTTCGCCGCTTTTACCGCCCCAGATGGGGCGTCCGTATTACTTGCTGCCCTTGAAAGGGCCTTCGTACTCCTTCACACTCAGCTTATCCAAAGCAATATCCTGTTTCTCTTGGCCTGCTATGTATTTCCAAATGGTGCTTTTATTCAGCCCCACCATTGACATGTAGTATCCTTCTGCCCAGAAGTGTCGGTTTCCATATTTGTACTTTAGGCTCGCATGTCTGATCATCA
>ERZ779627.59-NODE-59-length-45675-cov-6.549036_pt1 | contig 45675 bp, 42 predicted proteins | sample MGYA00514191_ERZ779627 | MGnify/ENA primary metagenome ERZ779627 (study PRJEB29562, sample SAMEA4376705) | mouse gut metagenome | isolation source: Cecum | study: EMG produced TPA metagenomics assembly of the A DSS colitis mouse model was used to assess the microbial... | reverse complement strand
CTTGGCATCGGGAGATGCAAAAAAGGAACCTGCCGCCTGGGCAGATTCCTCTTTTTGGGGATGTGCTTAACGATTCCAAGGGTCAGCAGGATGCCACTGCAGCAGTCCACCTGCCTATTTCAGAATATGGACTTAATTCTGCTGTCCCTTGAATTGTCCCTTGTCAGCCTCTATGGACACCATGGAGCACTATGGAAAGATAAGGGACGGGATGGTTCGGGCAGTTAGGAAATTTCCAGGAATTTCACCGCTTTTTTACACTTTCACAGAACGCTATGGAAAGCTGTGGAACATGGTGAATTCTTCACTGTAAAAACGCGGTTTTTTGCCCAAATATCTTTTTGGTTTTCCTAGGATGGTCGAGGTGACAGGATTTGAACCTGCGACTTCTACGTCCCGAACGTAGCGCTCTACCAAACTGAGCCACACCTCGAAAAAAAGCCCCGGGTTAGATAAAACCGGGGCCTGGCAGCGGTACCAGGATTTGAACCCAGACAAACAGAGTCAGAGTCTGCTGTGCTACCATTACACAATACCGCTATATCTCTCTTGCGTGCCTGTCACTCAAGAGCAGTTATTATTATACCAAACTTTGAGAAAAAGTCAAGGGGTTCTGCAAATTTTTTTAAATTTTTTCTTTTCAGAAAAACGCAGCCCTGTCATCCTCCCAGGGCTGCAGGGGCAGGAACCTGCCTGGTAACAGCCTGGGCCTGCCGGGCATTCTCCAAAATTTCAGCTTTCAGCGCTTCCAGGGACGGAAATTTCCTTTCAGGCCGCAAAAACTCCAGCAGGAACAGCCGGACAGCTTTCCCATACAAGTCTCCGGAAAAATCGGGCATCCAGGTTTCCGCCAGCACCCGTTCCGAGCCTACCGTAGGCTTCACGCCGATATTCGCCACCCCGCAGTGAAACGCTTCCCCCACTTGGCACCAGGCGGCGTATACGCCGAAGCGGGGCTGGATAAAGCCCTCGGGAAGGGCCTGATTTATGGTGGGCGTGCCTAGGGAATGCCCAATGTGGTTGCCATGTATAACTGGCAGGGAAAAGCCAAAGGGCCGACCCAGAAGGCGGTTGGCAAGAGGGATGTCCCCCTGCTCCACAGCGGCACGGATAAGGGTAGAGCTGATTTTCTCCCCTTGCTCCCGGACAGGAGGCAGGATTTCCAGCGCAACACCGGACTCCTTACAGAGGGCGGCCAGCAGGCTGGTATTTCCCGCCGCACCCCGGCCAAACCGGAAATCCTCGCCACAGCAAAGGCGGACGGCATGAAGCCTTTGAAAGAGTACTTCCCGCACAAAGCGCTCCGCCTCCATATGGCACAGGGAAGCGAAGTCCACCTGGCACACCTGGCGGATACCAGCCTTTTCCAGCAAGAGCAGCTTGTCCTCTGGCGTAAGCAGGGCAGGCGCGCCCTTAGGGGCAGAAGCAAAGGTGAACACCCCCGGAACCAGCCCTTCTGCGCCGCAGGCAGCCTTTATCACTGCCATGTGCCCCCTGTGCAGGCCGTCAAAAGCGCCCAGGGCCAGAGAGCAGGGCTGGCCGCCCCTTATATTTTCCAGGCTGCTTATGATTTCCATACCGGGCGCTCCTTTCTTCATTTTGGCATATCATAAGAGTTTTAAAACAGACTCTAAAACTAAATTTAAAAATATTTCTTAGAATTTTTCAGGCCCTGCGCTTGGGACATTCCTTTCCAGAGCAAAAAGACTAGGCAGCTTACATGAGCGCGGAATTTCATCCCGCGGCGGAAGGTTCTGCCCCCGCCCCGTAGCTTAGGCGCAGCGTTACGCTGCTAAAAGTTGCGGAAACGCTGGTAACGTTTTTCCAGCAGTTCCTCCGGGGTTAAGGCCAGGAGGCTGGGAAGCAGGGCGCAAAGCTCTTCTTTTATCTGGGCATAGGCGCAGTCAAACCCTTCCTCTTCCGAGATAACCTTTTCCACCACGCCCAGCTCTGCCATATCCTGAGCCGTAATGTGCAGGCAGTCTGCCGCGTCCTTTACCCGCTTGGGATCCTTCCACAAAATGCTGGCGCAGCCCTCGGGAGAGATGACGGAATATACGGCATTTTCCAGGATCCACACCTGGTCTGCCACAGCCATAGCCAAAGCGCCGCCGCTGCCTCCTTCCCCAACGAGAATGGAGACAACAGGGGTTTTCAGGTCGATCATTTCCAGCAGGTTCTCCGCAATGGCCTGGCCCTGGCCCCGCTCCTCCGCGCCTAAGCCGCAGTAAGCCCCGGAGGTGTCCACAAAGCACACCACTGGCCGGCGGAATTTTTCCGCCTGCTTCATCAGGCGCAGGGCCTTGCGGTATCCCTCGGGATTGGGGGAGCCGAAGTTGCGGCGCACCTTTTCCTTCATGTCCCCGCCTTTTTCCATAGCGATAACCGTCACAGGCATTCCCTCCAGCTCTGCAAGCCCCCCAACAATGGCAGGGTCATCCCCAAAGCGGCGGTCGCCATGCAGTTCTACAAAGGCGGAAAAAATATTTTCAATGTAAGACATGCCCGTGGGCCTGTCCTTGGCCCGGGCCAGCAGGACTTTATCATAGGCGCTCATCCTGCTCCCTCCTCTCTTTTGCTGTATGCACCTGCAAAAGCCAGGCAATGGCCTGCTTCTGCTCGCTGCGGGGGACTATCAAATCCACAAAGCCATGCTCCAGCAGGAATTCCGCCGTCTGGAAGCCCTGGGGCAGCTTTTTGCGGATAGTCTGCTCAATCACCCTGGCGCCGGCAAAGCCAATGGTGGCCCCCGGCTCTGCCATAATCACGTCCCCGTCCATAGCAAAGCTGGCGGTAATACCGCCCAGCGTGGGGTCGGTAAGCACTGTGAGGTAAAAATTCCCGGCGTCGCTGTGCTTTTTCAGGGCGGCGCTGGTTTTCGCCATCTGCATCAAAGAGAGGATGCCTTCCTGCATCCGCGCCCCGCCGGACACCGTAAAGCCCACCACCGGCAGGCTGTGCCCTGTGGCATACTCAAACAGCCGGGTGATTTTCTCCCCCACCACTGTGCCCATGCTGCCCATCATAAAATTGGGATCCATGCAGAAAATGGCGCAGGGCCGGCCTGCAATTTCCGCTGTGCCGCACAGCACGCCTTCTTTCTCTCGGGAGGCAAGTTTGGCGTTTCGCAGCTTCTGGTCATAGCCGGGGAAGTCCAGCAGATCCCGGCTCATTAAATCCCCGTCCAGCTCCGCGAATGTGCCCTCGTCGCAGATGTGGAAGATGCGCTCCCGGGGGCCAATGCGGAAATGGTAGCCGCAGGCGCTGCACACGTTCAGGTTTTCCTGTAAGTCGGTAAGGGGAAGCTGTACGCCGCATTTGGGGCAGCTATTGCGGATCCCCTGATCCTCCGCTTCCTTGCCCCCTTTTTCCAGCTCGTTCTGGGGCGAACGGAATAATCCCATCAGATTCATACCCTTGCTTCGTTCCTTTCCTTTGTGTTTTTCACAGCCATGCATCCGGCGCGCTTGAAAGGGTTTGCCTGTTTTCAAGTGTGCTGCCTGTAAAAGGGGTGTTTGCCAAAGTACAGCGCGCCGCTTCCCGTATTATACCAAACTCTTGGCATAACGTCAAACCCATTGTCCTTTTTCTTCAGATATATCCCAAAGCCCGGCCTGCAGGCAGGCGGCTCTGTGCCGGTTCACAAAGAGGAAAGGCTCCCTGCGGAGCCTTTTCTAATCTTGTCATGTTTTGGCAAACTGGCTGTTATAAAGCTCTGCATAGAACCCGCCCTTTTGCAGCAGATCCTGGTGGCTGCCCTGCTCTACAATGTGCCCGTCCCGCATCACCAGGATTACATCCGCGTCCCGGATGGTGGAAAGCCGGTGGGCCACAATAAAGCTGGTGCGGCCCTGCATCATCTTCTGGAAGGCCCGCTGGATACGGCTTTCTGTGCGGGTGTCAATAGAGGAGGTGGCCTCGTCTAAAATCAGCATGGGGGGCAGGGAGAGCATCACCCGAGCAATGCACAGAAGCTGCTTCTGGCCCTGGCTCAGGTTTTCCGCCCCTTCGCCAATGATGGTGTCATAGCCTTTTGGCAGGCGCTTGATAAAGCTGTGGGCATGGGCGGCTTTGGCTGCCTCCACAATTTCTTCCCTGGCTGCGTCAGGCTTTCCATAGCTGATGTTTTCCGCAATAGTGCCCCGCTTCAGCCAGGTTTCCTGCAGCACCATGCCATAGTTTTTCCGCAGGCTCTTCCTGGTTAAAAGGCGGATGTCCTCCCCGTCTACGGAGATAGCCCCGCTGTCCACGTCGTAAAAGCGCATGAGCAGGTTGATGATGGTGGTTTTGCCGCAGCCGGTAGGGCCTACCAGGGCCACCCGCTGGCCCGGCTTCACCTGGAGGCTGAAATTCTCAATCAAGGGCTGGCCCCGGCGGTAGGAGAAACTGACATTTTCCGCCTGCACCCGCCCGTCCGGATCGATAAGGGTACGCGCGTTCACCGGATCAGGAGACTGGGGCTTCTCCTCTATCAGGGCGAACACCCGGCCCGCGCAGGCCAGGGCATTTTGCAGCTCTGTCACCACGCCGGAAATCTCGTTAAAGGGCTTGGTATACTGGTTGGCATAGCTTAAAAAGCAGGAAAGCATACCAACTGTAAGGCCCCCGCCGATGACGGACAAGGCCCCGGCCACCCCCACACCGGTGTACACCAAGGAGTTGACAAACCGGGTGGAGGGGTTTGTGATGGAGGAGAAGAAGATGGCCCGCAGAGAGCAGCCCTGCAGCCGGGCATTGATCTCGTCAAACCGTTTTTGGGCTTTTTCCTCCTGCCCAAAGGCCTGCACCACCCGCTGCCCCTCTATCATCTCTTCAATGAAGCCGGTCTGCTCCCCCCGCACCAGGGACTGCTGGTGGAACATGGTATAGGTGCGCTTGGCGATAAAGGCCGCCACCAGGAGGGACACCGGGGTGATAAGCACCACCACCAGGGTGATGGCCACATTTACGCTGAGCATGAAAAGCAGGGTGCCTAAAATGGTGATAATCCCGGAAAAAAGCTGGGTAAAGCCCATTAAAAGGCCGTCGGCAAACTGATCCACGTCTGCAATCACCCGGCTGACCACCTCTCCTGTGGGGTGTGCGTCCAGATAGGAAAGGGGCAGGCTTTGCAGCTTGCGTAAGGCCTCGCTGCGGATATCCCGCACCACCCGGTAGGTGACGTGGTTGTTGCACAGGTTCATCACCCACTGGGCAAACGCCGCAATCCCGATGACAATCCCCGCCTGCAAAAGCAGCCGGAAGATACCGGGAAAATCCACCTGCCCCGGAGAAACGATAAGGTCAACCGCCCGCCCGGTAAGGATGGGGATATACAGGGTGCCCGCCACTGTCACAGCAGCCAGCACCAGGGACAGGGCCACAAACAGCCGGTATTTTTGAATATAGCGCAGCACCTTTTTCAAAGTGCCCTTCTGTGCCTTCTCTTTCATGCGCCCTCTCCTCCTTTCTCCATCTGGGATTCGCAGATTTCCCTATACACCTCGCAGCTTTCCAGCAGCTCCTCATGAGAGCCTATCCCCACAGCGCAGCCGTCGTCCAGCACAATGATTTTATCCGCGTGCCGGATGGAAGAGGCCCGCTGGGACACAATGAACACGGTCTGCCCATAAGGAAGGTTTTTAATGGCAGAGCGCAGCCTTGCGTCTGTGGCAAAGTCCAGGGCGCTGGCGCTGTCGTCCAGTATCAAAAGCCTGGGCCTGCGGGCTAAAGCCCTGGCAATGGTAAGCCGCTGGCGCTGGCCCCCGGAGAAGTTGCGGCCCCCCTGGGCCACAGGCTCGTCTAAGCCCTTGGGCTTTTTCTCCACAAACTCCTTGGCCTGGGCCGTTTCCAGGGCCTGCCACAGCTCCTCGTCAGAGGCATCCCCGCCGCCCCACTGCAGGTTTTCCCGGATGGTGCCTGAGAAAAGCTGGGCGCGCTGGGGCACCACACCTATTTCCCCCCGCAGGCTTTGGAGGGGCCAGTCCCCGGCGGGCACGCCGCCAATAAGCACCTGGCCCAGGGTGCAGTCATAAAACCGGGGGATAAGGTTTACAAGGGAGGTTTTGCCGCAGCCGGTGCCGCCGATAATGCCCACTGTCTCCCCGGGCTTTACAGAAAAGCTGATGTGGGAGAGGGATTCGGCCCCAGCCCCTTCATAGGCAAGGCACACATCCCGGAACTCCACAGAAAGGCCCTGGCCCTCCTCGGTTCCCGCCTTCGCTGCCCCGGGCTTTTCCGAAAGGCTGGGGGCAATGTCCATCACATCCGCCACCCGGCCCGCGCAGGCTAGGGCCTTGGTGATGTTGATGATAAGGTTCGCAAGCTTGACAAGCTCCACCAGAATCTGGCCCATGTAGTTTAAGAGGGCTACCACCTGCCCCTGGGTGATGGCGCCTGCCTCCACCCGCAGGCCCCCGGCCCACACCAGCGCCAGGGTGGCCAGATTGATGAGGATATAGGTCACCGGGTTCATCAGGCCGGAAACCCGCCCCACAAATACCTGCAAGCGGGTGAGGGCCTCATTTTCCTCCTGGAAGGCGGCGGTTTCCGTTTCCTCCCGGCCAAAAGCCCGCACCACCCGCACGCCGGTAAGGTTTTCCCAGGTTTTGCCCAGCACCCGGTCAAGCCCTGCCTGCACCTGCTTATACCGGGGCATAGTCCACAGCATCACTCCAAACACCACAACCGCCAGCAGGGGGATTGCCACAGCGAAAATGAGGGCTGCCCGCCAGTCGATGGTAAAGGCCATCACCATAGCCCCAAACACCACAAAAGGCGAGCGCAGCAGCAGCCTTAAGGCCAGGTTCATGCCGTTTTGCACTTGGTTTAAATCGCTTGTCATGCGGGTGATAAGGGTGGCGGCGCCCTCCCTGTCCAGCTCCCGGAACCCCAGGCGCTGGATGTGCCCGAAAAGCGCCCCGCGCACCTTTGCGGCAAAGCCCACAGAGGCCTTTGCCGCAAAATACTGGGCGGTGATGGAACAGACAAGCCCCACCAGCCCCAGGCCTACCAGCACCAGGCACATCTGTATCACATATCCCTGGCTTTGGCTTTTAATGCCTGTGTCGATAACCGCCGCCATCACCAGAGGCACCAGCAGCTCGAAGCTTGCCTCCAAAAGTTTAAAAAGCGGGCCTAGCACGCACTCTTTTTTATATTCCGTCAGGTATCCCAACAGCCTCTTCAAAATGCTTCCTCCCTTATATACCGTTCTATTTCCTCCGCCCGGGCCGTCCGCCCCATCATACGGTAGGCCTTTGCCTCGTGCCGGAGGGACACTACAGGCAGGCGCATACCCGCAAAATCCACATACAGGATAAGGGGCGCAAGGGAAACAGCTTTCTCCCAGCCTCCCGCAGGCAGGCGCTTTTCAATGTCCCCCATAATTTCCACCTCGGCCCCGCCCACCTGGAACCTGCCAAAGTGGGAGCGTATTTTTTCTGTGCCGCAAAAGCGCACAGGCTCCACACAATGTTCTTTAAGCAGCGTCCCCAGCGTATAGGCGCTGTCCCGGTCTGTCTGGATGTCAATGTCGTGGGCCTGCACATCCATGCCCTGCAAGGCAAAGGAGGTGCTGCCCGTCAAGGCCCATACAAGGCCCGGCTCCTTTGCCGCCGCCTGGGTTATGATGCGAAGCGCTTCTATGTGACAGGTTTCCAGCATGAGTTCCTCCATAGTTCTTTAATTTAAGAAAATATGTTACCTGGTTTTAGGGTCAACCCCTTTTGCAAAAGGGGTCGCTGTGTGCCAGTGGCACACGTTCAGCGACCGACCGAGCCGGCAGGCGAGAAGTGGGGTGTGGGACAGAGTCCCCGCAGCCTACCCCTTAGAGAGCCTTGCAAAGTTTGCAAAAAGCTTCTTGGTGCCCACCTTGTCAAAGGCGATTTCCAGCAGGGTGTCGTTTGCCATGGGGGTAGCGGTGAGGACAAGCCCGGCGCCAAAGGTTTTGTGGGAAACCGTATCCCCGGGCTTATAGGTGCCAGGAGCGGCAGGCTTCACCTGGGGGCGGTATTGGGGCATCTGGGGCTTTTTGCGGCCTTCCCCCATCCCGGGCAGGGTGGGGCTTTGGGGCCGGGGCTGGATAAAGGTGCGGGAGCGGCTGTGCTCCAAAAGCGCCTCCGGAATTTCCTCGGCAAAGCGGGAAAGGCGGTTGTGGTTGGTGGAACCAAACAGCATCCGGGACTCCGCATGGTACAGGGACAGCTCCTCCTTGGCTCGGGTGATAGCCACATAGGCAAGCCGGCGCTCCTCCTCTACCTGGGTGGGATCGAACAGCACAGCATTTCCGGGGAAAACCCCCTCCTCCCAGCCGGGCAGGAACACCACCGGGAATTCCAGGCCCTTGGCGGAGTGGATAGTCATAAGCACCACAGAATCGTTTTCTTCATCGTAATTGTCGATGTCCGTAAACAGGGACACCTCCTCCAGGAAGCCGGAAAGGCTTGCTTCCTCCCCGTTTTCCTCCTCATAGCGGCGGATCATGGAGGAAAGCTCCTGCACGTTTTCCCAGCGGCCCTCGGCCTTTTCCGGCTCGTCCGCCTTTAAAAATTCCTGATAGCCAATGGCCTCCACCAGCTCTCCGTACAGCTCGCTGGGGGCCATGCCCTCCTCGTTTTTCTCTATAAAGCTGTCCATCTGCTGGATAAAGGGCGCAAGCCTGTTTGCCGCCGCCCGGGAAATGGCCGGGTATTCCGCCGCCCGGGAGAGCACCTGATACAGGCTTTCCCCCACCTGCTGGCCTATCTCCGCGGCCGTAGCTACGGTCTTATCCCCCACGCCGCGCTTAGGGACATTTATAATGCGCTGGAGGCGGATTTCGTCCTCCGGGTTATTTATCACGCTTAAATAAGCTATCATGTCCCGCACTTCCTTGCGGTCAAAGAACCTGTGCCCGCCGATAATCCGGTGGGGGATGCCCTGCTTTGCAAACATCCGCTCGAAGGAAAGGGACTGGGAATTCATGCGGTACAAAACAGCGTAATCAGAAAACTTCCGGCCCTTTGCCACCCCTTCCAGAATGGCCCGGGCAATGCAGTCTGCCTCGTCCTGCTCGTTTTCCGCTGTGTGAAGCCGCAGCTTCTCCCCGGCCCCGGCGGCTGTCCACAGGGTTTTCCCCTTGCGCTCCAGGTTGTTTTCGATAACCGCGTTGGCGGCGTCCAGTATGTTCTGGGTGGAGCGGTAGTTCTGCTCCAGCCGCACCACCTTAGCCCCGGGGTTGTCCTGCTCGAAATTCATAATGTTCTCAATGGTGGCCCCTCTGAACTTATAAATGCTCTGGTCGTCGTCGCCCACCACGCACAGGTTCCCGCTTTTTTTCGCCAGGAGGTTCACAAATTCATATTGTGCGTGGTTGGTGTCCTGATATTCGTCCACCATAATGTACTGGAACTTATCTTGGTAATATTCCAGCACCTCCGGCGCTTTTTCAAAGAGCCGCACCGCGTTTACCAGCAGATCGTCAAAGTCCATAGCGTCCGCGTCCTCCAGCCGCCGCTGGTACAAGGTGTAGCACCGGGAAACCTGCTGGAGCCGGTAGTCCTTTTCCGCAGTCATCTCATATTCCCTAGGGGAGACAAGCTGCTCCTTGGCCCGGGAAATCTCCGCCAGCACCGCCCTGTGGGAAAGGGCCTTTTCCGCGATGTTCAACTGGCGCATCACGTCCTTCATCAGGCGGCGGCTGTCGTCTGTATCATAAATGGTGAAATGGGAGGTGTAGCCCAGCCTGTCCCCGTCCCGGCGGAGTATCCTGGCGCAGCTTGCGTGGAAGGTGGAGGCCCAGATATCGTTGCCCGGCTCTCCCAGCATGGCGCACAGCCGCTCCTTTAATTCCCCGGCAGCCTTGTTCGTAAAGGTGATAGCCATAATGCGCCAGGGACGGCAGGCGGAAACAGAGAGCCTGCCCCGCACCTCGCTGGGAAGGGGCTGCCCCTCTTCTATATACCTTTCGCAGGCCTTCAAATCCTCCTCTGCCAGCTCCGGCTGCACAAAGCTGCTTTCATAAGCTGTGCCATAGCGGATAAGGCTTGCAATGCGGTTTACCAGCACTGTGGTTTTGCCGCTGCCCGCCCCTGCCAGCACCAGCAAAGGGCCTTTTGCCGTAAAGACAGCCTCCTGCTGGCGGCTGTTCATCCGGGAAAAATCTTTTTCCATCACCCTGCGCCGCAGGGCCAGGATCTCTTCTTTCAATGCTTGCATACGTGTAAAAGCCTTTCTTTTCTCATAAAATCGCTACGGGATACAGGATACGCGCAAAAAGGCCATAAAAAAGCGGCCCTTTGCGCCCGGTATCCTTCCTTTTCTATTTTCACAGCATATCCCGCACTCTATTGTACATGATTGCGCCTTACAAGGCAAGAAAGAGGGAAAGAAAATTTGAAAATTCTGCCGTTTTCCGCTATAATAGGGACATGTGAAGAAATTGTTCCATGGCACAAAGCTGCCGGGAAAGGAGTCATATCATGCAGAACGCCCTGAAAAACGCCGCCGGCTGGGCAGAGGAGGCGGGCCGCCAGCCCCTGCCGGAATGGGACAGCCTGCCGGGCATCCCTTTATATATGGATCAGGTAGTACTGTACCTGACAGATTTGCTTGCCGCGTTCCAGCGGGGGGAAGGCAGCCCCCTGCTCACCAGCTCTATGGTCAATAACTATGTAAAAAACGGGGCTGTTCTTCGCCCGGAAAAAAAGAAATACGACCGCAGGCAGCTTTCAGCCCTGGCTGTCCTGTGTATGCTCAAGCAGGTGCTGTCTTTGCAGGACATCAAAACCCTCTTTGCCGGGGACGCCTCCCAGGAGGAACTGTACGGGCTTTTCCGGGAAGCCCACCACGCCGCCATGAAGGAGGCAGGCCGCGAACTGGCACAAAGCATGGGGGAGGGCCGGGATCCCCGGCAAGAAGCCCTGCGCCTGGCAGCAGAGGCAAACGCCAAACGGGCCGCGGCCCAGCGGATTCTGCTGGAACTGGAAAAGGAAGCCTCCACCCCAAAAGAGAAGGCAGGATTGGAGGAAGAGCGGCAGTAATATATCCTCTGGAGGAGGCTAAAGGACGGCAGTAAGCCCTGCCGTCCTTTTTATCCGCTTTATTCCATTACACGTCCCAGCGGTAGCCCAAGCCCCATACCGTTACAATATGCTTAGGGCTGGAAGGCTCGTCTTCTACCTTCATGCGCAGGCGGCGGATGTTCACATCCACAATCTTTTCCTCCCCCACATAGCTTGGCCCCCACACGTGCCGGAGGATATCCCCCCGGTTCAGGGCTGTGCCGGAGTTTGAGAAAAAGTATTCCATAATCTGAAATTCCACCTGAGTAAGCTCAATGGGCACGCCGTTTTTCATGAAGGAACGGTTGCGCAGGTTCAGGGAGAACTCCCCGGAATGCAGCTCGTCCCGCAGGGCGCCCTCCCGGTTTTCCGCCGCCAAGGCTACCCTGCGGTATACCGCGTCCACCCGGGCCACCAGCTCGGAAGGGGAAAAAGGCTTTGTCACATAATCGTCCGCCCCCATCATCAGGCCGCTTACCTTATCCATCTCCTGGGTTTTGGCGCTTAAAAGGATAATGCCGATAGAGCTGTTGCGGCGGCGCAGCTCCTTGCACACTGCCAGGCCGTCGTGCTCCCCGGGCATCATAATGTCCAGCACCGCAATGTCGAAAGCGCCGTTTTCCTGATCATAAAGGGCCAGGGCCTGATCCCCGTTTTCCGCCTCATAGGCCCGGTAGCCTGCCCGCTCTAGGTTTATCACCACAAATTCCCGAATGTTCTGCTCGTCCTCAGCCACCAGGATTTTCTTCATGCTGCAGTCCTCCCCATGATTTATCTCTTTCCGGCATTACACCGTTATCATCTGAAAGCTTTCTTTCACCTGATCAATGCACCGCAGAAGGAATTCATCCTTTGTCAGCACCTGAATGCCATAAACGGAATCGTTCTGGGAGCAGAGCATCTCATAGCCGCTGCCCTCCCCCCTGCTCTCCCAGGCAGACTGGCTGAACACCCGGATGGTGAACAGGGCTGTGCCCAGAAGCGGGGTGCCGTCCTGCGCCCCAATAAGCTGGGTGTAGGTGACTGTGCGCCGGGCCGGATCGTTAGAGGCGGAAAGCTCCCGCCTGAACCGGTACGGCACCTGGAACCAGTAGTTTTCCCGCACATTCATCATGGCATACAGGACGGTGCGCCTGTGGCCCCCCTCCCGGAAGGCGTCCCACTCCACCAGATAACTGGTGGTGTCCGGCACCGCGTCCTCCGGCAGGCCGGGCAGGCGGGTGACGGCAGGCATCTCCAGCATACCGTCGCCGTTAATGTCCCGGGAGGTGAAGGCCGCCGCGGAAGGCCGGGCATAAGGGTTCAGGTAATTCTCTGTGTTCACCCCTGCTGGGTAATTGCGCAGCCTGTCCTCCTCCATCACAAATATCTGGGTGGTCATGCTGCCGTCCGCTGTGGCCCCGTCCACCACTACCCCCTGCTGCCCCTCTGTAAGCTGCCCGAAAATCATAGAGGAATAGGAGGCAATAGCATTGTCTGCCGGGGCAGAAGCCATCTCCTCCGGCTTTCCCTGGTTAAAGGCATACACCCTGGCCCGGGCCGGGGAGGCTTCCGCCCCTTCCTCCGGGGCGGGCAGATATTTGTCAATGGTAAACACCTCGCTTGCCCCGTCCCCGTCAAAGTCCGTCAGGGTCATCTCGCCATACCGCCCCAAGGTGTATTCCCGCATCTCCCCGTCCTCAAAGAGATAGGCGTTTACAGTGGCGGTGCGGCCCGTATCGCCGGCAGTACTGCCCCAGCCGATAAGCACGCTTTTCCCGCCGCCCTTCAGGCTGCCAAAGCACACCCTGTCCACCTGGGTGGCGTTGTTGGTAAAGGCGGAAACAGCCGCCCATTCTCCGCCATTCTTTGTCAGGAACTGCACCTCCACCCCGTTTGTGCCGTTATCCTCCAGCAGGTGAAAGCCAATGGCGTCCTCCACACCGTCCCCGGTAAAATCCTCCATAATGATGGCGGAGCGGTACTGCCCGCTGCGGGGGTAAATAAACGTCACATCCTGCTGGGCGCCCTGCAGTACCTTGTAAATGCTCTGCTGATCCGCGTTCACCTTGGGAGGCGACATCAGGTTCTGGGTGGAGAACCCCGCAAACGAGCATCCGGAAAGCCCCAGGCACAGCACCGCCGCCCCCAGGGCACTTTTTATCCAGCCCTTCACAGGCCGCCCCCTTTCTGCCCGGGGGTTCAAAAGTTTCCTCCAGGCGGGAAATATAGTAACGAGTTTTTAAGACAATACCGCGTAATTCTAAAGCTGCATATCGCAGCAGAAATTTTTTCGTCTGAGTACACAAAGGACGCACAAGCAAACTAATGTTTGCCAAGCGGGACTTGTGCGGTGTTGTTTCAAACATTATAGCACACTATGCCCCGGCCTGGCAAGGGGCGCGGAAAGGGAAAGAATCCGGGGGAATTTGACAAACCCCGCCCCTGGTGGTATCATGTTCCCCGTTGGGAATCCGGGTGCGCACAGCCTAGGGCTTGTTTGAAAATAGAGGGAATGACGAATTTTTGGTCAGAAGTGGTCAGGTTCCAGGAAAAAACCGCAAGTCAACCTGCCGGTTGACGAGGATTTTTGACACAGAAGATGCCCGCTTATGGGCAAAAAGACGGCGTTTTCGATTTTTCAAACAAGCCCTAACAAAGGAACGGGGTGGGAATCCCCGGCGAGCACGTCGCCGTGATGGCGGAGCGCCCTCCTGCTAAATGCTTTCAGGCATTTGCCCACTGGCTTTTTGCTGGGAAGGGAAAGGGGGGCGCGTTTGACGCCTAAGCCGAAAGACTTGCCCGGATGGCCGCACAGCAGCCGCGAGCGCCGGTGTGCTGTGCATGTCCTGCCCGCAGGACTGCCGCCCCTCACTATTTTACTATTTGAGAGGGATGAAACACAGACACCCTCTCAAAGGAAAGAGGGTATTTTTATGAACAGACGCACGTACACAAAGAAGGGCCTTGCCCTGGCGCTGGGCCTGCTGCTGGTGCTGGGACTTTTCTCCGGCTGCGGGGAAAAGCCTGGTGCTGGGGATGGTGAAAGCGGCCTTGTGAAGAACATCACCCTGCAGGTGGTGCACCGGGACGAAAGCGTGAAGGATTTCCAGCTTGCCACAGACAAGGAAACCCTGCGGCAGGCTCTGGAAGAGGAGGGCCTGATTGCCGGGGAGGAAAGCGAGTTCGGCATGTTTGTGAAAACTGTGGACGGCGAGACAGCAGACGATTCCAAGCAGGAATGGTGGTGCCTGACAAAGGGCGGGGAAACCTGGACAAGCGGGGTGGATTCCACAGAAATTGCTGACGGGGACGCCTTTGAGTTCACCCTCACCACAGGCTACTAAGGCAAAGCCCCCTGCATGAAAAAGATTTTTGCGCTTTGCCTGATGGCAATTATGGGCGTGGTGCTGGCAGCCTCCAAGGAAGCGCTGGCCTTCCTGCCCAATTTCGAGCTGGTGACTTTGCTGCTCATCCTCTTTACCCTGTGCTTCGGGCGGTATGTCATAGGGGCGCTGGGGGTGTTCCTGCTGCTGGAAGGGCTGCTGTATGGTTTTGGCCTGTGGTGGGCCATGTACCTGTATGTCTGGCCCCTGCTGGCAGGCCTTGCCTGGCTGTTCCGCTGGATGGACAGGGCATGGCAGTGGGCGCTTTTGGCAGGGGGATACGGGCTGTGCTTTGGCTCCCTGTGCGCCCTTGCCTACCTTCCCTTGGGCGGCGCTTCCATGGCCCTCGCCTGGGCCATAGCCGGCCTGCCTTTTGATTTCATCCACGCCGGGGCGAATTTCCTTCTGGCCTTGGTGCTGTACCGCCCTCTGCGCACAGCCTTGGACAGGCTGCCCAGCATCACATAAAGCCCTTTTTACAGCATACCCCAGCAGCCATGGGCTTATTTGAAAAATCGGAAATACCGCCTTTATGCCCAATGTGAGAGGATTTCTGTGTCAGAAATCCTCTCAGGCGAAAATCCGGCACTTCCTCTATTTTCAAACAAGCCCTATACGCAAAATAAAAAACCACAAAAAGGATGCTTCCGTTTTCCCCAGCCGCTTTACTTTTTCCCACAAATGAGGTATACTATTAGTGCCTGACATTAAGACACACATCTGCGTGAAAGGCACGGACAGCGAAAGCTTTTAGAAAACGCACAGCTTCCCTGTGGGTTTTTATGCCGTGCCTTGCAAAGGCGCGGCTTTTTTGTCCTCTTTTGGGGAAAGGATGGAGACATATGGAAACGCGGGTTGCGGTTATGAGCATGATTGTGGAAAACAGCGACACAGTGGAAACCCTCAACGGGCTGCTCCACGAATATGGTCAGTATATTATCGGCAGGATGGGCATTCCTTACCGGGCGCGGGGCATCAACATCATCAGCATTGCCATCGACGCGCCCCAGGACACCATCTCCGCCCTGGCTGGGCGCATTGGCAGCCTGTCGGGAGTCAGCGTAAAAACAGCTTTTTCAAACCAGAAAGGAGGCACAGCATGACAGCAGATTTATCTTCTTTGGCAAACCGCCTTGTAAAAGGCCAGGGGCTTTCTATAGAAGAATACGCCTTTTTCATAGAAAACCGCACCCCGGAACTTGCACAGGAGCTTGCCCGGCAGGCAGTGGAGGTGCGGCAGGGGATATACGGCAAGGATGTGTACGTGCGGGGGCTGATTGAAATCAGCAACATCTGCAAAAACGACTGCCTCTACTGCGGCATCCGGGCCTCCAATAAAAACTGCCAGCGGTACCGCCTTACCCCGGAGGAAATCCGGAAATGCGCGGCTGAGGGCTACCGCCTGGGCTTTCGCACCTTTGTGCTCCAGGGAGGAGAGGACGCTTACTATACCGACGCGCTGCTATGCGCCCTTATCAGGGAGCTGAAGGAGAAATATCCAGACTGCGCCATCACGCTCTCCCTGGGAGAGCGCAGCTATGAAAGCTATAAAGCTTTAAAGGAGGCCGGGGCCGACCGGTATCTTCTGCGCCACGAGACAGCGGACAAGACCCATTATGCATCCCTGCACCCGGCGGGGATGTCCTTTGAAAACCGCATGGAGTGCCTGAAAACCCTGCGGGAGCTGGGATACCAGGTGGGCTGCGGGTTTATGGTAGGTTCTCCAGGGCAGACCGCCCGAACCCTTGCCAAGGACTTGGCGTTTATCGCCGGGTTTAAGCCCGACATGTGCGGCATAGGCCCCTTTGTGCCCCATGCCGACACTGTCTTTGCCAAAGAGCCTGCCGGCACTGTGGAGCTTACCTGCTTCCTGCTTTCCATCATCCGGCTGCTGCATCCGCCGGTGCTGCTGCCCGCCACCACAGCCCTGGGCACCATCCACCCCGAAGGCCGGGAAATGGGCATCCTTTCCGGGGCCAACGTGGTGATGCCCAACCTCTCGCCTGTGTCTGTGCGGAAAAAATATGCTCTGTATGACAATAAAATCTGCACCGGGGAGGAGTCCGCCCAGTGCAAGGACTGCCTCAGCGCCCGGATGCGGTCTATCGGGTATGAGATTGTAACGGACAGGGGAGACGTAAAGAAGGAGGGCCGCCATGGCAGAGTATAACCACAGCGTATACCGGGGCCTTATTATAAAAGGCTGCTTAAAGGAAGCCATGGCCTATTGCGGCAGGTTTCCCCAACACCAGGAGCTGCTGGAAAAATATGAAGCCCGGTTTCAGCAGAAGAAGTATCTTTCCTATGCGGTTTGCCCTAAGCTGAATCAGCTTCTCCTTGCATATCAGAAATACTGCCGGGATGTCTTCTATCTGGAACAGGCGCCGGAAAAAGCCGCCGCTGCCCTGGGGCAAAGGCTCGCGGGGCTGCTGGGCCTGGACGAAAGCCTTTCTATGGAAGATTTGGAGGAAAAAGAAGCCGCTAAAGCCTTTGCGGCAGAGGGGTTCCACTTTTTAGGCGGCAAAACCAGCGGCTATTACGGGCCATACATCTGGAAAACAGAGGAGCTAAAGCGTTATGCTGTCCAACTCCCGGAAGGAGAGCAGGAATATCCTGTAAAGTTTTTGGATGGGTTTGTTTTTCAGGGCTGGATGGATTATATTTCCTTTGGCATTGTGCGCACCGGAGGATGGTCTAATGGAGATGGGCTTATCCACTGCGTGAAGCCCGCGTACAATTTGGAATCGGAAAGCTTCCAGGTTTCCCTGCTAAAACACGAGGCCCAGCACGCAGCGGATTTGGCAAGGTATCCGAATATGAGCAATGAAGATTTGGAATACCGGGCCAAGTTGGTGGAGCTGGTTTATTCTAAGGAAAGGGATCTGCTCACCCCCTTTGCGCAGCAAGCCGGCGACAGGAACAAGGCAAACGGCCACGCCAGGGCGGCGGCCCGCATTGCCGCAGGCATGGAACGGCTTCTGGGCCGAAAGCGGGAGGACTTCCCCGCCCTGCCTCACGAGGAAGTGATGGCGGCAGCCGGAACGCTTTTTGCAGAAAGCTGTTGGGAAATGGCGGAGAAATATGGATAGGAGGATGCCATATGACCCTGAGAGAAAAGGCGGAACACATCCTGCAAGCCTCCGGGCTGCTGGAGCATCTGAAAGCATACGGCACGCCCCACATCATTGGCAGCCTGCGCATGGATATGATGGCCTGGAACGATATTGACATCGACATTGAAAACGACGGCATGGATTTAGAAAAGCTGTACCGCCTGACAAGGTTTGTGATGGACGCCTTCCATCCCGTCTGGTATGAGGCCAGGGAGGAAGCGGACGGCGAGGGGAAAACCGTGTGGTTCCAGGGCTTTGAGGCCATGATAGACGGGGAAAAGTGGAACTTTGACCTGTGGTTTTTCGACCGGGAAACCATTGAAAAGGCCGAGACCCTCTGCGACGGCATAGCCGCCCGGGCCACGCCTGCCCAGCGGGAGAGCATCACAGAGATGAAGCGCGGGCTGCTTGCCCGGGGCTTGTACTCTTTTGAAAAATTCTGCTCCATGGATGTGTACCGGGCGGTGCTGGAAGAAAATATTCAAACTATAGAAGGGTTCCTTGAACGGCATGCGCCGGGCAAGGGGACAATATAAGCCTGAAACCATCAAAATTCTGAGGCTATGCCCCACAAGAAAAGGAGAAATGCAAAATGGCAAAGTACGATCCGAAATCTTTAAAGGCGGAGGAGTTCATCAACGATGGGGAAATCCGGGAGACTTTGGCTTATGCTGAAGAGAACAAGGACAACGCGGCGCTTATCGACCAGATTCTGGAAAAGGCCCGCCCCCAAAAAACCGAAACAGGCTATGTCTGCGCCGGGCTTACCCACCGGGAGGCCTCTGTCCTGCTGGCCTGCGAAATCCCGGAAAAAATCGAGAAGATGTACGAAATTGCCGAGGAAATCAAGCTGGCCTTTTACGGCAACCGCATTGTTATCTTTGCGCCCCTTTACCTTTCCAATTACTGCGTCAACGGCTGTGTTTACTGCCCCTACCACCTGAAAAACAAGCATATCCCCCGGAAAAAGCTGACCCAGGAGGAGGTAAAGGCAGAAGTTATCGCCCTGCAGGACATGGGCCACAAGCGTCTGGCCATTGAGGCCGGAGAAGATCCCAAGAACAACCCTATCGAGTATATTTTAGACTGCATCAAGACCATCTACAGCGTCCACCACAAAAATGGCGACATCCGCCGGGTGAACGTGAACATTGCCGCCACCACAGTGGAGAACTACCGGAAGCTGAAGGAGGCTGGCATCGGCACATACATCCTGTTCCAGGAAACCTACCACAAGGAAAGCTACCTGGAGCTGCACCCCACCGGCCCCAAGCACGACTATGACTACCACACCGAAGCCATGGACAGGGCCATGGAGGGCGGCATTGACGACGTGGGCCTGGGCGTGCTGTTTGGCCTGGAAATGTATAAATACGAGTTTGCAGGGCTTATTATGCACGCCGAGCACCTGGAGGCCGTTCATGGCGTTGGGCCTCACACCATCAGCGTGCCCCGGCTAAAGCGGGCTGACGACATCGATCCCGATCAATTCGACAACGGCATTGACGACGAAATTTTCGCCAAAATTACCGCCTGCATCCGCCTGGCCGTGCCCTATACCGGTATGATTATCTCCACCCGGGAGACAGAGGAAGTGCGCAGCAAGCTTTTGCGGCTGGGCATCTCCCAGGTAAGCGGCGGCTCCCGCACCTCTGTAGGCGGCTATACGGAGGAAGAACGCCCCCACGACACAGAGCAGTTTGACGTATCCGACCAGCGCACCCTGGACGAGGTGGTGTGCTGGCTGATGGAAAACGGGCACATCCCCTCCTTCTGCACCGCCTGCTACCGAGAGGGCCGCACCGGCGACCGCTTTATGAGCCTGTGCAAATCCGGCCAGATTTTGAACTGCTGCCACCCCAACGCCCTCATGACCCTGTCGGAATATCTGGAGGACTACGCCTCGGAGAAAACCAGGGAAGTGGGCTATAAGATGGTGGAAGAGGAGTTAAAGCGCATCCCCAAGGACAAGGTGCGTGAGATTGCGGAACAGAATATAAAGGATATTAAGAATTCCAACCGCCGGGACTTTAGGTTCTGATTGACACCGGGTGGCGGGCATGGTATCCTGATAAAAACACTTATTGGGAGGGAAAACGTATGGGAAAAAATTTTTATCCTTGTGCTTGTGCGCCTGCCTGCTGGCCTTAGGGGGATGCACAAAGACAGAGCCTTTCGTGCCGCCACCCAGCAGCGCCCCGGCTTCTTCACAAGTATCGGGGGCCGCGTCGGAGGAGGAAGCGGTCACCCTGACGCCGGAGGAAATTGAGAAGGCCAACGAAGCCTTTGCGCCTGTCCGGTATGGGGATAACACTCGGTACGCTTCGGAGATTAGCTGCTTTTTTACCAGCGAATACACCGACGTGCGGGACTTGGATTTTGAAGAGTTCCTGCGGTATTGCCCTGCACAGACCATGCTGGGGTGCCACGAAGCAGAGGAATCCAATGACGTATTTGCAGCGGCCAGGGAAGGAGAGTATCCCGGGCTGGAGGGATACGAGGACATTCTGGCCATGGGGATGGAAAGCCCCTCTGTGGCCGCAGACACCATTATTCCTGTCCACCGGTTTAAGAAGGAGGAGATATCGGCGCTGCTGAAAAAATATGCCGGTATCACTGTGGACGACCTGAAGGATACCAGCAAGGTCATCTATTTGGAAAAATATGACTGCTTCTACAATTTCACCAGTGATTTCGGCCCCGGCACCTTCCAGTGCGAAAAAGGCTGGAAGGAAGGGAATAAGCTCCGTTTTGTTTCAGAGGAATACGGGAAGGAACTGGTTATAGAAAGGGTGGGGGAAGAGTACTTCATCCGCTCTTTCGCAGCCATAGAAGGAGGGGAATCATGAGAAAATGCCTGCGGTGTGACGCAGAGATGCGGGAGGGCCTGGCCCTTTACGGGAGCCAGAGCGGCTGGCGCACGGATTTGTGCGAGATGAAGGCGTTTTTTCCCCGTAAAGTGGGGACGCTGCTTGCGGCCGTATGCCCCCAGTGCGGCTATACGGAGCTGTATACAGAAAACCTGGACCAGGAAAAGGAGTGAGCGAACATGAGCCTGAATGCAACAGTTTCCGCCGAGCGGCCCCATATCGGCTTCTTTGGGCTGCGCAATGCAGGGAAATCAAGCCTGGTGAACGCGGTGACGGGCCAGGCCCTTTCGGTGGTGTCGGAGGTAAAGGGCACCACCACTGACCCGGTGAAAAAAGCCATGGAGCTTTTGCCCTTAGGCCCGGTTGTCATAATCGACACCCCAGGCCTGGACGACGAGGGGGATTTAGGCGCGCTGCGGGTGGAAAAAGCCCGGCAGATACTCAGGCAGACCGATATCGCCGTATTGGTTACAGACAGCGCCCAGGAGATTTCCCCCGCTGAAAACGAGCTGATAAGCCTGTTTGAGGAAAAAAAGCTGCCCTACCTCCTGGCCTGCAACAAGGCTGATCTGCTCTCAGAGCGCAGGCCTCTCCCGGAAAAAGGGCTTTACGTCAGCGCCCTCACTGGGGAGGGCGTGGGGGAACTGAAGGAAAAGCTGGGCGCGCTGTTAAAGGCAGAGAAAAATGAAAAGCGCATTGTGGCGGACTTGCTTTCCCCCGGCGATCTTGTGGTGTTGGTAATGCCTATAGACGAGGCCGCCCCCAAGGGCCGGCTGATTCTCCCCCAGCAGCAGACCATGCGGGATATTCTGGACGCCCGCTGTGCCTTTGCGGCCTGCCAGCCGGAGGAATTGAAGGGGCTGCTTGCCGGCCTTGGAAAAAAGCCCCGGCTCATTATCACAGATTCCCAGGCCTTCGGGCGGGTGGCAAAGGACACCCCGGAGGATGTGCAGCTCACTTCCTTTTCCATCCTCTTTGCCCGCTATAAAGGGGACTTGGAAACCCTGGTGCAGGGGGCGGCAAAGCTGAAATCCCTCCAGGACGGCCACAAGGTGCTCATCTCTGAGGGCTGCACCCACCACCGCCAGTGCGGGGATATCGGCACTGTGAAGCTGCCGGGATGGATACGGGAATTTTCCGGGGCAGAGCCGGAATTCCACTTCACCTCCGGCGGGGAGTTCCCGGAGGACTTACACCAGTATGCCCTGATTGTCCATTGCGGCGGCTGTATGCTCAACGAAAAGGAAATGCAACATCGCCTGGCCTACGCCCAGCAGGCCGGCGTGCCTGTGGTAAACTACGGGGTGGCTATCGCCCAGATCCATGGCATCCTCAAGCGGAGCCTTGCTCCCTTCCCTGCCCTGCAGGCTTTGGTGTAAGGATCTGCCAGCGTAAAAAACGAAAGGGGGCGCAGGCATGGAGCCTTGCCCGGTATATAAAAAATGCGGGGGCTGCCAGCTTCAAAATCTCTCCTATGAGCGGCAGCTCCAGTGGAAGCAGGCCCGCTGCCAAAAGCTGCTGGGATCCTTTGGGAAGGTGCGCCCCATCATAGGGATGGAGCACCCCTGGCACTACCGCAACAAGGTGCAGGCCGCCTTTGCCTGGGACAAGCGGCGGGGCAGGGCCATTTCCGGGGTGTACCAGTCCAGCACCCACCGGGTGGTGCCAGTGGATTCCTGCCAGATTGAGGACGAGAAGGCAGATGAAATCATCTGCACACTCCGGGGGATGCTGAAAGGCTTTAAGCTGACCCCTTACGACGAGGACACCGGCAAGGGGTTCCTACGCCATGTGCTGGTAAAGAGAGGCTTTGGCACCGGGGAAATTATGGTGGTGCTGGTAACCGGCACGCCTGTCTTTCCGGCAAAAAAGCATTTCCTGGCAGAGCTGCTGAAAAGGCACCCGGAAATCACCACGGTAATACAGAACATAAACGACATGCGTACCTCCCTGGTGCTGGGCAGGCAGGAAAAAGTGCTGTATGGCCCGGGCTTTATTGTGGATGAGCTGTGCGGCTGCCGGTTCCGCATTTCCGCCAAGTCCTTTTACCAAATAAACCCCCTGCAAACCCAGACGCTCTACCAGCAGGCCATAGAGTTTGCCAGGCTTACCGGGAAGGAAAAGGTGCTGGACACTTACTGCGGCATTGGCACCATCGGGCTGATTGCCGCCAAAAACGGCGCAGGCCAGGTGCTGGGGGTGGAGGTGAACCGGGACGCAGTCCGGGACGCCATTGGCAACGCCAAGGAAAACCAAGTGAAAAACATCTATTTCACCTGCGCTGACGCCGGGGATTTCATGGAGGAAATGGCTTCCCAGAAAGAGCCTTGCGATGTAGTTTTTATGGATCCGCCCCGGGCCGGGGCCAGCGCAGCCTTCCTAAAGGCACTATGCGCCCTAGCCCCCTGTCGGGTGGTGTACATCTCCTGCAACCCCGAAACCCTGGCCCGGGATCTAAAGCTTCTGCAAAAGGATTACCGCGCTCAGGCCATCCAGCCGGTAGATATGTTCCCTCATACGCAGCATGTGGAGACGGTTGTAATGCTTTCCCACAAAAAATCTGATAGCGTAATCAACGTAAAAGTGGAGTTTGGCGAGGGTGAGGGCAAAGTACCGCTTGACAAAGAGCTATAGAGCACAGGCTGAAAGAACGACCTGCTTTATCCGCAGCTACCACCAGCAAGAAGGTGGAGCAGGCTATTTTCTCCGAAGAATTCTTATCTCTCCAATTTTTCATGCAATCAGCAAATACATGAAATTCTGACCTGAAGCGGACAAGATGCATCCACTTATGACAGACTTTCTTTGAAGTCACGCTCTGCGCAAAAAGAGCAGGTGTTATTCGTGATAAAATAGCTGTAAACAAAACTGCCCTATATTTGAGAGGCTGCACATTCCGCAAATGGAACGTGCAGCCTCTTTCAAATTTTTTTTGCAGAAACCCTTTGCCGACGGACAAAACTGGTTTTCAGGAATGTTGCACAGCCATTTGCAGGCTTCTCAGCCGCAACCCCTGGAAACAATTTATCCTCACAAATTCGCTAAAGATTCCATCTGCTTTTGCAGATCGCCCACAATCTCCCCGTTTGTCGCCATTCCCTGGGCAATCCCGGCCATGTCCTCCACCAGCTCCTGGGTGCGGCCGGCTGCTCCGTTCACGCCTTCCGCCGCGCCGCCAATAGCGTCGGAAATATTGGCGATGGAGCCAGCCACCTCGTCCATGGCGACCCGCAGGCGCTCCACCCGGCTGTTAAAGGCTTCGATGCTGCTCTGCACATAAATCGCGTCATCGCGGTACTGCTTGCCGGACGCCGCCGAACGCTGGAACTGCTCCAGCACGGCATGGCTTAAATACTCCACCAGCTCCTGGGCGCTGCCGGACAGGTAGTCCACCGCCCCGGTAACTACGCCGCTCACCTCCTGGATGTGCCCGGCTGTCTCGGCGCAGGAGTCTGCCAGCGTGCGTATCTCCCGGGCCACCATGGCAAAGCCCTTGCCAGCCGTCCCGGCCCGGGCCGCTTCAATAGATGCGTTGACAGCAATCAGGTCGGTAGAGGAGGAAATGGACAGGATGTCCTTTGTCAGGCTGCTGATTTCTCCCACGCTTTTGCTCTTTTCAATCGCCGTACTCAACTGGGACACAATTTCCTCTGTCCGGCTGCGGACAGATTCCATATTCTCCCGGGCGGTTTTTTCAATTTCCTCAGCCCGCCCCCGCATTTCCACCGAATAGGCGGTGATGGCCGCGCACTCCTCTGCCATATTCTGGGCGTCGGCCTGGGTTCCGGCAGCGCTGCTGCTGATGTTCCCCGCACTGCCGGAAACCTCCTCCAGCGCGGCGGAAAGCTGGGAGGTCAGATTGGACAGTGCCTGCACGCTGCCGCTGGAGCTATGGATCCTGTCATGCACCTGCCCCACCACGCCGCCCAGGCGCTGGGAGCTGTCCTGCAGCGTGCCCATAGCCTGGCGGATAGGAGCAACCACATATTTGCGCACAATCCGGAAGGCCGCCGCCACCAGGACAATTCCTGCCGCCAAGGTGCAGGCGCTGGTAATCAGGGAGGTCAGGTATACAAGAAACAGCCTGCCCCGGGCCGTACCCGCCTGGGCGCTGGCAGAGGCGTACAGCGTGTCAATGCGCCCCTCCACCGAGCTGCCGTAAGAGGCCACATCCCCGTTGGCCATGGCATAGGCCTCCTGGGTTTTGCTGTCCGCGCTGGCGCACACCAGCTTTACCAGGGCATGCTTGAAAGCGGCATAATCCTCTAAAAGCGCCTGGTACGTTTCCTCCTCTTCCTCTGAAACAAAGCCCTCATAAGCGGCCAACTGCTCATCCAGCGCCGCCTCTTCCTCTTTGATTTCCTGCACCAGCCGGATCATGGTGCTGTGATCCGCCGCCACAATGTGGGACAGGGCCAGCCGGTGGATGCCCATCATCGATCGCCGGATTTCCTCCAGCTTTGTTTCACTTGCCATGTATGTGTCAACGATAGTGCCGGCGTTGGCGTTTACGTTGTTGATGCTGAATACAGCCAATATGTTGGAAAGCAGCGTCACCAGGCCCAGCAAAACGATGGGCAGAATCAGGCGCTGCTGCAGGGTCAGCTTGCCTTTCATAAAGTCCCCTCCGAGAAATATTTTAGAAACTAGGCGGCACAAAACGCCTTTACCGGGCCGTTACTCCCTCCACCAGCTTATCCAGTTGCGCCTGCAAAGGGTCGCCGCCAGGATTGCCCAGGGCCATGTTTCCGGCAAACTCGGAAACCGGATCCCAGAATTTCCCGCCTACCCGCTGCAATTGCGAAAACTCAGACTGGGCCAGCAGGGCCGCAATAGCCGGGGATCCCTGCACTTCAGGGGAATTTGCCGCGTGTATGTTGGAAGGGCCCTGCCCCCGCACCGCAAAACGGCGGGCCTGCCCGTTCTCGTTGGTAATCCATTCAGCCAGCCGGGCCGCCCACTCCGCCTCGGACGAGTAGGCGTTCACTCCGATAAGCTTGCACCCGGAGAAGGAGGCCATTTGGATTTGCTGCCCAGCGCAGTCAAAGGTAGGCAGCTTGGCGGCCCCGGCGTTTTCGCCCCAGGCCTCCTCCACCGCCACCGCGTTCCACACGCCGCTGACCCCTGCCGCTACCGAGCCATCCTGCACCCCGGCCAGGAACTCCGTATCCGGCAGGTTGGCAAACCCCGGGCTGGCTGCAATGTCCAGCATGGCCTGGGCCACGTCCACCCCATGGATAGGCCCTTCGGTGCTGTTCCAGGTGCAGGTGTTGGTGATGCCGTCATCGTTTATCTTCACTTCCATGCCGGTGTTGCCGAAAAAGGCATATACATACCAGGCAGAGGACCAGTCCATGGTTACCACCCGCCCGGCTTCTGCCGCCGCTTCCACCAGCCGGTTAAAGCTCTGCACATCTTCTTCTGTAAAATACGCCTTGTTGTAATATAAGAAATAGCCGTTGTCCGCTGTCAGCGGATAGGCATAAAGGGTGCCGTCCACACTGGCTGCTTCCACAGCGGCAGGCAGGTTGGCACCGCTGATGCCCGCCGTATCCTCAAGGGGCGCCAAAGCCCCGGCCGCCGCCAAAGCGGCCAGTTGATCATCCGCAAAGGCAAACACATCCGGGCCGCCCTCCAAATCAGCCAGCAAAGCGTCCTTGCAGCCCGATTCGCTTTGGGCCTGGTAGGTGAATTCAAAATCCGCCTGCCCCGCATACTGCTTTTGGAACGAAGCAAAAAGCTCCTTCAGCAATTCTTCATCCTCCTGGGCGCCCCACACCGTCAGGGCCACTGTCCGGGACGCGGGCTGCTCGTCCTCCTGGGGTAAGGGTTCCCGGCTTGTACAGGCCGTCAGCAAAAGCAGCATGCTCGCCGCCAGCAAAAAGAAACTTTTCCGAACCATAAAGCATCATGCCTTTCCGTAACTTTTCAACCCAGCGCCCGGCAGGATCCGCAAGGAGGGGTGCTCCCTGCGCACATCCGCCCTGCGCAAAGCGTAACTATGTTATAGTATACCATAGCATGATTTTCCTGGCAAGCCTTTTGGCGCTATAAAAGCACAAAGCCCGGTGTGCGGCAGGCAGCAAAAAGCCGGCCCCTGAGGGCCGGCTCCACGCAACACACGCATTGTCATATGAAACGAAATCCCACAGGAAGGGACAAGCCGTCAGCCTCCCTGCTTTCGCCTTATGTCCTCCGGCTTTAAGGGAACTGGCGGGGCGGGATGTCAGAATTCTGCGCGTCAGGCCCGTCTGCCTCGGCAGCCTCCCTGGCGTCATCCGGCCCGGCCTCCTGGGGCACAGGCTCCGGATCCGGCATAAGCTTAGCGCCGCAGGCGCTGCAGAAGGTGGCGGAGGTGGGGCTTTGCTTGCCGCAGACAGGGCAGAACACCTTGTTCTGCTTGTCCCCCAGTTCCTTTGCAATAGCGGCCTGCTGTGCTTTCAGCTCGTCAATTTCCGTCATCTGGCCGGCGGCCTCCGGGTCGGCGGAAAGGGTGCTGCGGCTGCACTCATACACATACTGTCCCAGCACCTCATAGCGCTTGGCTATTTCGGCGTTGATCTCAGCAGCGCTGATGCGCAGCTTGGACACGTCCACAAGCTGCCCCGCCTTGCGGCCCACGGCCTCAGCGGCGGATTTAGCGTTTATGACCACGTCGTCTAAAATACTCATAACGATTGCCTCCTTTATTCTAGTGTCCAGATTTAAGAAAGCCTGCCGCTTTCTTATTTCCTATTATAGCACATCCTTCCGGAAAGTAAAGCGGTTTTCTCTGTCGAATCTTTTACGAATCCCTTACATCCCCGAAAAATCCTTGCCGGGAAGGAAGGCCTTCCCTACCGCTTGCCTAAAAACTCCCGGAGCATAGAGCCGTCCGGCACCAGGGCGCAGTCCACCGGCTCGAAGCGCATAAGCCGGGACTCCAAATCCCGGGCCTTCTTATAGTACAGGCTGTCAATCTCAATGGCCCGCAAAAGGGGGATGGCCACTGTGCGCAGGACGCATGGCTCATAGATATGGATGGAGTTCACCGTATAGTCGGCCCAGATCCGGTAAGGCCGGATATAGCGGTTCTCCCCTTCAATCACCTGGGGCCACATGGACAGGGTGCGCTCGGCAGAGCTGTCCCGGAACTTGATGTCCCGGACAATGCGGCGGATAAGCCGCAGGTTCATGGGAGAAAGCACCTCGCCGTTTGCGTCCTTAATCTGCTGCTTCACGCTGACATACAGCTTAATGTAAGACTCCTCCGGCAGGCCCCTGGTAAACAGGGGGTTCAGCCCATGGATGCCCTCTACAATCACCATATCCTCCGGGCCAATTTCATATTCCGCATCCGGCCCGTCCGGGCGGCCCAGGGAAAAGCTGTAGTGGGGCACAGAAAATTTCCCCGTTGCAATCACGTTTGAAAGGCACTGGAGGATTTTCTCCGCGTCCAGGGCCTCTACCGTCTCAAAATCGTAAGAGCCGTCAGGCAGGCGGGGGGTTTTGTCCCGGCCCAGATAGAAATCGTCCAGGGAGATGATGGTGGCCTTAATGCCAAAGCCCTCCAGATACATGCGCAGCAGGTGGGCTGTGGTGGTTTTGCCGCTGCTGCTGGGGCCGGAAAGCATGACAATGCGGGCGCGCTTTTTCCGCTCGGAAATGTTGCGGGCCACGTTGCGCAGGCTTTCCCGGTAGGCCCCCTCCACCTCCTCCACCATCCTGGCAGGGTCTGTTACCGCCCCATCGTTTATCTGCTCCAGATGGTTGATGTATTTAATGTAGCCGCTGGCGAAATTGCTCATAAAGCTGTGTTACACCGTCCTTTCGCAGGAGTATTTCCCTGTGGCGGGAAATGTACTCGTGAGGATATTTAAAGTTGAAAATGCGCTCCAGCCTGCCGCTGTATGGATCCTTCAGCTTGGTTACGCCCCCTGCCCCGCAGGCAATGACCGAGGTACATTCGTCCATGGTGTAGATGTTATAGCGGCAGATGCTGCCGGGCTTTGCCCAGCCCGTATTTTCCAGGTTCCCCGCCATGCGGGTCTGCCTGTAGAGATAATAGGGCACATAGCCCTCCTCTGTCAGGCGGCGGATGGAAAAGTCCATCATGGCGGCAGTCTCCTGCTGCTTCTTGTGCAGCTCTGTGCCCCCCTCCGCCTCAATGCGGGCCGCCCGCTTTAAAGCCAGGGAATGTACGGTCACGTTGCTGGCGCCCAGCCCCAGCACCCCCTCCAGGGTGTTTGCAAAGCCCGCGGGAGAATCCCCCGGCAGGCCCACAATGAGGTCGCAGTTGATGTCCTCAAAGCCTGCCTGCTTTGCCAGGGCAAAAGCGTCCAGCACATCCTGGGCAGTGTGCCTGCGCCCGATATTCTCCAGCACCTGATCCGAAAGGCTCTGGGGGTTGATGCTGATGCGGGTCACGCCCCCCTGCTTTAAAGCCAGGAGCTTTTCCGGGGTGATGGTGTCGGGCCTGCCGGCTTCCACCGTAAACTCCGGGCAGCGGGATAAATCAAACAGGCTGTGTACCCTTTCGCACAGCAGGGAAAGCTGCTCCGCCGAAAGGGTGGTGGGCGTGCCGCCCCCTATGTAGACGGAAACAAGGTGCAGCCCCAGGGCTTCCGTCACCTCCGCTGTTTTGGCAAGCTCCTCCAAAAGCAGGGCAAAATATGGCTCCATCAGCTTTTTAGCCTGCTTTACGTCCTGGGAAATAAAGGAGCAGTAGGCACAGCGGGTGGGGCAGAAGGGGATGGAAATGTAAAGGCTCCAGTCGTTTTCCAGCAAAGCGGCGGTAACGGGCCTTTGGGCCTGGAGGGTGCGCAGGGCAAGGCTTGCCCTGGCCTCTGTCACATGGCACCGGCTGCGGAATTTCTCCACCCCGGCCTCCTCCCCCAGCTCCTCCGCATACTGGCGCAGCAGCTTTACAGGGTGTATCCCGGTAAGCATCCCCCAGGCAGGGCGCTGGCCTGTAAGCTCTGTAAAGGCGGCATACAGCCGGTTCGTCACAGCATATTCCGTAAGAGCCTCCTCCTGCCCCGCCTTTTCCACTGTCCGCTCCCCGTCCGACACCTGCACAAACACCTTACTGCCGCCGGAACATTCCTCCACAGCCGCCAAAGCCCATGGCTCTTTCCCGCAGGAAAGGCTTTCCACCACCCGCACCGGGCTGTATGGGAAAAACAGCCGGCACAGGTTTTCACATTCATAGCGGTATGGATGGTTTAGAAGCTGGAGTTCCAAAAGCGCCGCCTCCTTAGGGCAGAAGTCTTTTTAGGGAAATCTTCGCCAGCACCGCCTTCCTTAAAGCAGAAAGGCTTTCCCGGCGCATGTCCACGCACAGGTGGAACAGGTAGGCGGCAGACACCGCGAAATAGATGGTCACGTTAGGCCGGCGCAGGACATAGCCGGAAATCTGGGCGGCGATGATTGCCAGCAGGAAGGACATCCCCGCAGCCCCCATCTCCACTGTAAGGAACTGCCGGAAGCCCTGCCAGAACCCCTTTGCCCCCCACAGGCACTTTGCCTTCCTATCGCCTTCCCGGGGAAACGGCGCGGCCTTCAGCCCACAGGCCACATCCAGCAGGAAGGCCCGGATAACGACAAAAGCGATATAGACAAACACCAGCATATAAAGGGCAGAACCGATATACCCGAAGAAATAGTAGATGGCAGGGAAGTCGTTCTCCAAGTCGTAAATGGTGCCTCCCACCACCACCTCGCTGTATTCATATCCCAGCAGGCGGGTGGCAAAATCCTTTTCTTCCCACACCATCTGGGAGAACAGGGACTTCATCACCCGGAAGTCGGATAAAATCCCGGAGGAGGTGCTGTACCGGTAAGCGCCCATCACCCGGTACACACCAAAGCGCTCGTTCATGTCCTTAAAGAAATCCCCATAGGTTTCCGAGTCGGTGTATACATAGAAAAGCCCCTTGTGGATCTGCTCCATGGTGCGCTCCGCAGCGGCGGGCTGTTTTTTCTTGTCTTTATCCTTCTCCTTGTCCTTTGTGCTGCTTTGGGCCTTCTTCTGGGCTTCCTCCAGGGCTTCTTTGTCCCCGCCGTTCTTCTGCAGGCTCTGTTCCACCTTCTGGTTATAGAGATCCCTTGAATAAGCGGACATCCGCTCCCGCAAATCCATGGGGGACTGGTGCCGGAACACGAACACCAGCACCATCACCCCCAGCAGGGGCAGGGCATACCGCAGGCAGGACTTCCCCCGCTGCAGGGCAAACAGGAAAGCATATGCCCCGGCGATGATGAAAATGGAATAAAAGGTCAGCTTTGTGCCTGTGACGAACATCATGGAAAAGCACAGCAGGCACATAATAAGGAACAGGGGATATTTCCTGGTGTGATAGGCCCAATAAATGGCAAAAGGGGCTGTAAGCACAATGATGGTGCTTTGGGCATTGGGGATGCTGAACCAGCCCATCATGCCCACAAACAGCTTGTCATAGGTATACTGGGGCATGCCCAGCACCCAGGGCAGCAGGGTGAACAGCCAGAAAAGGCCGAAATTGACCCCAAAGCCCAGAAGGATTGCCCGGCGCACCTGCCGCCCCTGGCGGAAAAAGGTGATAAGGGACAGGGTGAACACCAGAAAGCTTACAATGCGCAGGAAATTCGCCGCGTCCTGCACCATGGACTGATACCCGATGCGGAAACAGTTTGCCATGTGCAGAGCCCAGAAAACCCCGGCAGCAGCGTAAAAAACAATATAAAGCCGCTTTTTGCCGCTGACAATAAACCCCAGCAGCGCCACGACCGCCAGCAGCCCAAAGCGCAGCAGGGTGGAAAGGGCGTTGCTGCCCATCTCCCCCAGGAAAAAGGACAGCACGTCCAAAAGGGGCTGCATTACAATCAGGATAAAAACAAGCAGGGAAAGCCGTTTGCAAACGGCTTCCTTTACAGATTTAATCATAGGCACTCCCTTCCCCGTCCAATACGCCCGGGGGCGCGTTCCCGGCAGGCAGCCTCCGGGCGCGCACAAATCATTTCCTGTCTGACAGCGCTGTGGGGCCTTTTAGCGGCTGGCGTCCAGCCTTGCCTCCACCTTCTTCTGCTTTTTCTTCTTTTCCGGCTTCACCTGCTTCCCCCGCAGCCGGCGGCTGAAGCGGGAGCTTTTCTGCAGCTCCTCCCCCAGGCTTTCCCGCATGGCGGCAAAGGCCTCGTCGCTCAGGCCGTTGAGCAGCACGGCGGTGATGACAGAGCGCAGATCCATGTCCCCGTTTTTATACATGTCATCCAGCAGGGCGCACAGCTTCTTCATGGCGTCGCTGCCCGCCCTGTTTTTTGCCAAAGCTTCGCATTTGGGCACCAGCTTGTCCCGCACAAAGGTGGCGGGGCGCACCTGCCCATACACTATTTTTTCCCCGTTTATGTCCTCTTTTATTTCTGGAAAAATATTGACCAGCCGGTTGATGAAAAACACAGGATCCACGCTGCGCTCCTCATCCTTGCCCCGCTTGCGCTTCTGCTGCACCTGCTTTAGCTGCCTGGGGCCGCGGATGATCTCCAGAAAATCGTTGGCAATGCTTTCCGCGTCAGACCGCTCCCCCTCTTTTTCGTCAAAAAGCCACATGGCAAGCCTGCGCCACTCTCCCGGCTCCCCCTCGTCCACAGAGGCGGAACGCAGCTCAAAGTGCTGGGCCTTCCCATCGTATAACAGGCTGTAGGCCGCGTCCTCTGTGGAAAAAATAACAGCCTCCCCCCTGCTGTCTGCCAGAGGCTTCGCCTGGGAAAAGCCCTGTTTTAACAGTTCTTCGCTTAGCTGGCCCTGTATGAAATCAAAGGCGTTGAAATCCAAAAATCATCACTCCAAAAAATTTGTGTTTTCCTGGCGGCCCTGCCGCCGTTTAAGCTGTACTACCAGTAGTATACCATGGGAGGGGCAAAAAGTCTATAGGCAACACCGCACAACTCGCGGCTGCGGGTTTTATGCCGAAAAAGAATTATGAACAAACTGTGAATTGCGGGTAAATCCGTACAAAAAACAGCACTTTGTAACCAGTTCTGTAACCTCTTGTAACCAATTTGTCATTTTTAAAAGGCAGCCTATCCCGCCAGCATAATAAGGGTTCCCCACACAATGGCGGCAAGGCCCGCGCCGGATTTCTTTGTCAGCTTTTCATGGAACACTATGTAGGAAAAAGCGGCAGTTACCAAAATGCTCAGCTTGTCTATAGGCACCACCACGCTGGCAGGGCCTTCCTGCAAGGCCCTATAGTAGCACAGCCAGGAGGCCCCTGTGCAGACGCCGGACAGGGCGATAAAGCCCAGCTCCTTTTGGGGGATGCGGGAAACCTCCCTGGCCTTCCCGGTGATAAACACCATCACCCAGGCCATCACCAGCACCACCCCGGTGCGGATGGCTGTGCCCAGGTTTGATTCCACCCCCGTAATGCCCGCCTTCCCCAAAATGGAGGTAAGGCTTGCAAACACAGCAGAGCCTGCGGCATAGAACAGCCAGCTTTTCTTTGCCGCCCCGCCATGCCCGCCGGGCTTTTTCTCCAGCATCAGGAAGGTGCCCGCCCCAATGAGAAGGGCGCCTATGGCCCGGGGCAGGGTAACACCCTCCCCCAGGAATATCCAGGCCAGCAGGATGGTGAGCACCACGCTGGACTTGTCCACTGCCACCACCTTGTTAATGTCCCCCACCTGGAGGGCCTTGAAATAGCACAGCCAGGAGGCCCCTGTGGACAGCCCGGACAGGATGAGGAACAAAAGGGGCACAGGTTCTATCCCGGCAATCTGCCCCTGAGATCCTGTGATGAAAACCATCACCCAGGAAAAAGCCAGCACGATAATGGTGCGCACCGCTGTGGCCACAGTGGAATCTGTGGTGCGGATGCCGCATTTTGCCAAAATGGCAGTAAGCCCCGCAAAAACTGCGGAGCCAAAAGCCAAAAGTATCCACATGTTTTTATCCCATTTCCTCTCCCAGCACACGCACCTCGCACTCCAGCAGGGTGCCGGTGCGCTGCTTCACTGTTTCCCGGATGATTTCAATCAGCTCCAGCACATCCCGGCAGGTGGCGCCCCCTGCGTTCACAATAAACCCGGCGTGCTTTTCGCTGACCTGCGCCCCGCCAACCCTGCGGCCCTTTAACCCGCACTGGTCTATTAAAGCGGCGGCAAAGCCGTTTTCCGGGCGCTTAAAAACGCTGCCCGCAGAGGGTTGGTCATAGGGCTGCTTTTCCTTGCGCCGGGCCATCAGTTCTTCCATTCTGGCGGCAATCTGGGTGGCGTCGCCCGGGGCAAGGGCCAGCTCCACGCTGGTGACAATGTCTGTCCCTCCGGTATAGCGGCTTTTCCGGTAAGAGAGGCCCAGGGCTTCCCCGGCAGCAGAGCCAGGCTCCCCGCTGGCGCTTATATGAAAGGCCTTCTTTAGCACATCCTTCATTTCCCCGCCGTAGGCCCCGGCGTTCATATAGGCCGCGCCCCCCACAGAGCCGGGAATGCCCCAGGCAAATTCCAACCCGGAAAGCGCCCGATCCCTTGCAAAGGCACAGGCAGTGGCAAGGCTTGCCCCGGCCCCGGCCCGCAGGGTGCGGCCGTCTGGCAGCAGCTCCACTTTTTTGAAGCTGCCGGAAAGGCACAGCACCGCCCCCCGTATCCCCAGGTCAGACACCAGCAGGTTAGAGCCGTTGCCCAGCGCCAGCCAGGGCAGGCCGCTTTCTTTTACAGCCTGCAAAAGCCCCGCAAGCTGCTCCTCTGTTTCCGGGAAAAGCAGGCGGTCGGCAGGCCCGCCGATTTTAAAGGTGGTGTGCAGGGCCATAGGCTCCTGGGCAAGGCTGCGCACCGAAAGGGCCTGGGCCGCCCTGTCCAAGGCCTCAAAATTCAAATATGTTTCCAAAGCAGTTGCCATGCGGCGCAGGCTTTCCCGCAAAAAGGCAAAGCGCCGCACCGCTCCTTTCTCTTTATATTTTCCCCGCTGCCCCTCTCTATAATATAGGAAAAGGCGCGGGGTTTATGCGTCTAAGATGCTGTGCCCACAGGACTGGCAGGAAGATTGCAGGGGGAAACCTGTAAGACAGGCTGTCGCCTGGCAAGAAAATTTAACACAGAGCGGCTTCAAAAAGGCCGCTCAGATGGTGGTTACAGGTTGTGAATAAGGCTCTAAATATCCAGATCCACCTGCACGTCCCCTGCCGCCAGGTCGTTGGGATCCATGCCCAGGCTGATAAGCAGCTCCCGGGCGGCGTTATAGCCCATTTCCTTCTGGCGGTTGTTCATAGCGGCCACTTCCACAATTACTGCCAGGTTCCGCCCGGGCTTTACGGGGATGGTTACCACAGGGATTTTAATGCCCAGAATCTCCGTAAACTCGTTGTCGATACCCATGCGGTCGTACACCTTGGTGGGATCCCACACCTCCATGTTGATGCACATCTCGATTTTCTGGCTGGGCTTTACCGATCCCATGCCGAAAATGCGCCGGGCATTGATAACGCCCACGCCCCGCAGCTCAATAAAATGCCGGATGTTTTCCGGGGACTGGCCCACCAGGGACTTGCTGGACACCCGGCGTATTTCCACCGCGTCGTCGGCAATCAGCCGGTGGCCACGCTTAATCAGTTCAATGGCTATTTCGCTTTTGCCCACGCCGCTGTCACCCACCAGCAGGATGCCCTCGCCGTACACCTCTACCAGCACCCCATGGCGGGTGATGCGGGGGGCAAGCTCCACATTCAGGAAGGCCACTAGGCTTGCCATAATGTTTGACGTGGTGTCCTGGGAGGAGAGCAAAGGCACCTCATACTCCTTTGCCGCTTCCAGCATATCCTCCCCGGGCATAATGCCCCGGGCAATGATGACAGCCGGGGGCCGCAGGGCAAAAAAGCGATTGATGGAGGCCGCCCGGTTCACAGGCTCCAGGGCCTCCAGCATGGCCATTTCCGAGCGGCCCAGAATGGCAATGCGGTTGGGGTCGAAATAATCACAGAAGCCGTAAAGCTCCAGCCCCGGCCTGTCCACGTCCCGGGAGCATATTAAAATCTCTTCCAGCGGTTTGGGGCTCCACACCTCTGCAAGCCCCAGCTCTTTGGCAATCTGTTTAAGCGGCAATGTATATTCTTCCGGCATCGGGTCATCCACCTTTCCATAATTCTCCCCGGCGGCTGCCCAGCGGGGATTTCCTGGGTTTCTCACTATTTATTATAAAGCATACGGCCCAAAGGTGCAAGGGATAGCCGCAAAAAAGGCCGCTGGGAAGCCCCGGCGGCCCACATATTATTTTTATCCAATAGGGCTTGTCTGAAAAATCGCAAACACCGTCTTTTTGTCCAAAACGTGCGTTTTCTGTGTTGGAAATCCTCGACAGGCGACAGCCTGTCTTGCGGTTTCCGCCTTGAAACCACCCCGTTTTGCCTCAAAAATTCGGCACTTCCTCTATTTTCAAACAAGCCCTAGCCTGCTTGACAGACTTCTTTAAAATCTCCAGGCCCCTGCACAGGGTTTCCTCGTCAATGAGCAACTCTGGGAACACCTTCACCACTGTGTTGCCCCGGCCCACCCGCTCTACAATCAGGCCGTTTTCAAAGCAGATGTCCAGCACCTTCTTGGACATTACGCCATCCCGGTCATACCGCCAGAAGTCAATGCCCCACACAAAGCCAATGCCCCGGGTTTTAATCCTGTCCGGGTCAAGGGCGCGGATTTCCTCCATGTACCGGGCTATCACAGGCTCCTGCCTGCGCACTTTTTCCTCCACCCGTTCCTGGAGCATCAGCTCCAGCCCGGCCTTTGCCGCCACCATGGAAAGCTGGTATCCCCGGAAGGTGCCGTTGTGCTCCCCTGGCTCCCAGATATCCAGCTCCGGCTTTATCAGCACCAGGGCAAAGGGCATGCCGTAGCCGCCGATGGACTTGGACTGGGTGACAATGTCCGGCACAATGCCTGCCCGCTCGAAGGAGAAGAACCAGCCGGTGCGGGCACAGCCCACCTGGATATCGTCTACTATCAGCAGGATATCGTGGCGGTCGCACAAATCCCGCACAGCCTGGAGCCACTCCACCGGGAAGGGGTTGATGCCGCCGTCGGCCTGCACTGTCTCAAGGATAAGGGCGGCAGGCTTTTCCACGCCGGAGTGATCGTCTGTCAGCAGGGTTTCCATATATTTCACCGTATCCAGCTCTGGGAACATATAAGGCGCCGGGATGTGGGTGACGTTTGTAAGGGGCACCCCGGCCCCGGCCCGGCTGGAAGCGTCGGTAGTCAGGGCAATGGAACCCAGGGTCATGCCATGGAACGCGCCCATCATGGCAAAAACGTTCTGGCGCTTTTTCACTTTCCTGGCCAGCTTCAGGGCCGCCTCTACGGCGTTTGTGCCGGTGGGGCCGGGAAACTGCAGCTTATAGGGAAGCCCTCGGGGCTTGAGTATTTCTTCCTCGTAAAATTCGATAAAATCCCGTTTGGGCGCGGTGTACATATCCAGGGCGTGCATAACGCCGTCCCCCTGGAGGTATTGGATCACTTTTTCCTTGATAAAATCGGGATTGTGGCCATAGTTCAGCCCTCCCGCACCGCAGAAAAAGTCGATGTACTCCCTGCCGTCCTCGTCATAGAGGAAGGGGCCTTTGGCAGTGGTGAACACTGCCGGGAAATTCCGGCAATAGGAGCGCACCTGGGATTCGTAGGATTCAAAGGCTTGTGTGTTCATGGTTTACCATCCTTTCTACCACGGGGGCTGCCCGTGATTCAGCGATCTACGCCTGCGTTCTGTACAGGCGGGGCTGTCTGCCCTCCCAGCAAAAATTTAAGAGGGCCAGCGGCAAGCAGCAGCCTGTTGAAAAACAAGCTGCCAGCCAAAGAAAACTTTAGCTTATACAGTATTGTACCACACTTTCCCAAAAAAGCAAGCTGTTTTGCCGGGAGGGCCTGGGTTTTGCCTGCCTGGTTGACAAAGCCGGGCCTGGTGGGCTATACTACATGATATAAAGGAGTGGATGCGGTTTGGTGGCTGCGGATTTGCATATGCACAGCACAGCTTCCGACGGGCAGTACAGCCCCGGGGAGCTGGTTAAAATGGGAAAGGAAAAGAGCCTGCAGGTTTTGGCCCTGACAGACCATGACACTTTTTCCGGCGCCCAGGAGGCCATTGCCGCCGGGGAGCGGCTGGGGGTGAAGGTGCTGCGGGGCGTGGAGCTGAGCGCCAGGGAATATCCCAGCCTGCACATACTGGGCTATGGTTTTTCAGCCGACGCGCCCAGCATACAGGCGCTTTGCAAAAAGATGCAGGCGGCCCGGGATGAGCGGAAGTACCGCATTGCCGCGTTTTTGCGGGAAAAGGGCGTGGACATTGACCTGCGGGAGGTAGAGGATCTGGCAGGCGGCGCCGTTATCGGGCGGCCCCACTTTGCCCAGGTGATGGTGCGCCGGGGGCATGTGCAAAACAACCGGGAGGCCTTTGACCGCTATCTGGACACAGAGGAGTATCAGAAAATCGAACGCTGCAAGTCCAGCGCCCAGGAATGCGTGGAGGCTGTCAAAAATGCAGGCGGCAAGGTGTCCTTTGCCCACCCCTACCAGGTGAAGCTGGAAAACGGGCCTTTGGAAGATTTGGTTATCAAGCTGAAGGGCTATGGCCTTGACGCCATTGAGTGCTACTATCCCAAGCACACCCCGGAGCAGCAGGCCTTTTATCTGCACCTTGCAGAAAAGCATGGCCTCCATGCCACCGGCGGCAGCGACTTCCACGGGGAGCGAGTGAAGCCGGAGGTGGAGATTGCCCGGCTGGAAATGGAGCTGGACTGGCTGCTGGGATGAGGGGAAACGGTTCATCCGGCCCTGCACCAACGGGCTACTTTTGGCCGCCTTGCTGTAAAGATGGCTTATCCTTAAAAAAGTTTGCTCCGCCCTTGGGCGTGCGCAGGCAAATGGCTTCCACATCCTAACTCAGCGGGCAGATATAACCCGCCGTTGGTCATCAAGCTTTTTTACAAAAACGCTTGATTTTTTTCCAGATATCAAGTATAATAAATTTTGTTTGATGGTAGCGATACTATGAAACAAACATGCCGGTGTGATGGAATTGGCAGACGTAGTGGACTCAAAATCCACCGGTGGCGACACCGTGCCGGTTCGAGTCCGGCCACCGGCACCAAACCCATATAATCCGAACCTTTTTCCGATAGGAGATGGGTTCGGATTATTGGTTTTCTTTGACCGATACGAAAGCACCCATTTCCGAAACGGAGTGGAGCGAAAGCCCACCTCGAAGCCGAGAGTCCCACGAAAGAAGAAACAGACCCTATAAACGCAAAAAGGGCGGGCGCAGCCGTTACCACGGTGCGCCCGCCCTTTTCATTCTTATTCTGTTTTTGCCTCCTGTTTCTCCACTTCCCGCCGTTCCTTCCATTCGGCAAATTCCCGCTGGCCTTGTTTGCTCTCATAGAAGACGAAAATGTTCGGTATGATGCTGTTTTGTCCAATAAAATTGATCACAAAGGGCGAGACCATCTAAGCTGGCCTACCAAACAGCTTATGAGAGGTTTAAAGTGGCGCAATACAAATACTATAAATCTAATTTTTGCTTGTTTTCTTACAGCGATATTCTCCGTGTATTTTTGTCGAAATTTGTTGATTTTTTTATTTCCGAAAGTTATAATATGTTGTGATATTAAGGACATACAGAGGAGGGTAAAAATGAGAAAACTGTGGAACCGTATAACTCGCAGTGGCAAACTCGGCATAGTTGAATTTATTATCTCAGCACTTGCACTTATTGCCAGCGGCCTTTTACTTTTGCTTGACTTTAGTGGAGTAATATCACTAAAACAGGAAAACCTAATCTGTATCGCTATTGTGCTTTTAGGAATTCTTGTAGCATCCAGCCTGATTGAACGTTTTGGCATACTTAGTTCTATTTTTGAAAACCTTGTTGCGCCGGATGAGAGCCATGCCTATTTGGCTGTACGGGAGCAGTATAATCGTGCGCATCCTGTTGATGATTATTACTCCGATATAACAGAAATGTGTATTATGGCTGTTGCAAACACTTCCTTTTTGCGAGGGAATGGAATTACGTATCTAAAAAAAGCAGCTCAGAAGAACATTAAAGTTAAACTGTTATCAATTAATCCAGACTCAAGTTTAGCAAGTATTTATGAAACAAGCAAGATTCTAAGCTCAGTCTCAATTCCGCTATCAGGAAATGTTGACACTTATAAGAAGGCTCGAAAAAGCAGTAAAAAATTTCAAGAAAATATTACTATGAAAGTATGTAATAAAATCATTCCTTACAGCCTGATGATACTAAAGAAAAACGGTCAAATCAAAACTATGAAGATAGACTTATATTCGAATAATGTTGAATATACTGATAGGAGAAGTATTATTATTCCACCAACAGATACAGAAAACATAGACTTCTTTCTTGGACAATGGGACTTTTTGTGGAATCAAGAAGATAATGAAGAAATTATTTAAATATCTGTAGGGGTTCGGATTATTGGTTTTCTTTGAGCGATATGAACGCACATATTTCCGAAACGGGGTGGAGCGAAAGCCCACCTCAAAGCCGAGGGGCCCACGGAAGAAGAAGCAGACCCCATAAATGAAAAAAGGGCGGGCGCAGCCGTTACCACGGTGCGCCCGCCCTTTTCGTTCTTATTCCGTTTTTGCCTCCCGATTCTCCGCTTTCCGCCGTTCCTTCCATTCGGCAAACTCCCGCTGGCCCTCCTCGCTCTCGTAGAAAGCGAGAATATCAGGCATGATACAGCGGGCGATAGCCTCAATCTGATACTGGGGAATGTCGGTGCGATTGATTAGCTTCTTCCGTCTGCTCAAGTGTTGCCTCCATTTCTTCCATATTCAATTTTCAAGGTGCAAGTGCGGTTCACCGCTGAAAATCCTTTGGATGGCGTTGCCCCCTTTGCTGTTCTCTCAGCGCCTGTCGTATCTCCGGCGGTATGCTGTTTACAAACCGCCGAAGTCGCTCGTTTTCCTTTTTGAGCGTCAAAACCTCCATCTGCTTCTGTATGCTCTTTTCGTCCCTGACCTTCTCCTTCAGCCCGGCGTTCTCCTGGGTCAGATAGTCGATGGTGGCCTGGTACTTCTGCATCTGCCCCAAGTGCTGTTCCAGCCGGGAGAAGTACGGCCCCACCATGTCCAAAACCTCGTCCCGCTTCTTCCCGGCGTTCAGCACACCAATTTCAGAAATGGCCTTTTCAATGGCCCTCTGCTGACGGGTGAGGTCAATAGACTGCTTGAACAGCCAGGTGGGGATATGCTTCCGCTTGGTGACAAGGGCGCTCTCGCCCCGCTGGAGGGCCGGAAACGCCTTGCTCATGTGGGCGTGAAACTCGTCCTGCCACTTGGAAAGCTGCGCCCGGTTGCCCAAAATCTCTTTGGCGGACAGCCGCCCGTCCTTGGTAATGGGCGTAAAGCACAGGTGCAGATGGGGCGTTTTCTCGTCCATGTGAACCACGGCGGAGAAGATATTGCCCCGGCCCACCTTCCGCTCCATGAACGCCGCCGCCTCGGTGAAGTAAGCTTGCACCCCCCGTCTGCTCCTGCCCGTGAAAAAGTCCGGGCTGGCGGTGATAAGCGTATCCACGAACATGGTGCTGTCCTTCCGGGTGCGGCATCCCGCCGCCTTAATACGGCTGTCGATCTCCCGGCGATACTTCTGCGTGGGCCGGACAATGTGAAAATTGTCCCGGCTCCTGCTGGTGTCAATGTCCGGGTTGCTGGCGTACTGCTCCTTGGTGCGCTCGTGGTGGGCTTCCAGCGCTCCGGCTGGCCCCGCCTTGCGTTTTTCAAATCTCAAAATTGCGTGCTGTGCCATTCTACCTCCTTATTGTTCATTTTTGGGCGCAGAAAAGCCACGCCCGCCGCTTCCGGCTTGCGTGGCCTTACCGTCCTGCTTCTTCCTCGTAGCGGATGAACCGCCGTTTGATGGCCTCCATCCGTTTAACAACCGCGCTGTGGGTCTTGTACCCCAGCTTGTCCGCTATCTCCTGGTAGCCGTACCCCTCCACCCGCAGTTCCAGAATCGCCATATCCTTTGGGGTCAGGGTGGCCTTGAACCGCTGGCAGAAGTCCTCCCCCGCCACCTGCTCGGTGAAGTCCCCCGCCGCCGGGTCTGCGACAGCGTGTATGCCGCTGTCCTCGTCCTCCATGCACTCCTCCAGCGAAACGGTCTTGACCTTCTTGGAGCGGGTGTGATACCACTTGCGGAGAAAGTCCTTCCGCACGTTGGTGTCCCACGGCTCGAAGTCCTCGGCGCAGGGCATTTTCCGCACTACGTCCAGCATCGGCCCCCAGCCCTGCTCCTCGATGGTGCGGCGCACCACCGCCCCAATGGACGCTTTCACGTCCTCCGGGTCGAAAAAGGATATCTCAAAGTCGGGCGGCAGGTTGAACAGGGCTTGCGGGCCCCAGTCCCGTTCCCGCTCTATCCCCTTGGCCCACAGGGGCAGAGCGTAGGATAAGTACCATACGGGGCACCAGCCCGTGTAATGCTCCTTCCAGCCGCCGAAGCCGAAGTGAGGGAACACCAGCGTCGCCATAGCGTCCATGATTTCGTTTCGGAACTGCTGGCTCCCCAGGACTTCCTGCCATTCCGGGGCGTTGAACCCCCCCATGCGGCGGGGCAGCTTGCGGAGGGTGGGACAGCGCATCAGCAAATCATAGGGAAGAATGTAGACCAGGGGCAGATAGCGGAGCAGGGTGTCGTAGGGCAATTTGTAGGTAACGGACACGATAAAACCTCCTCTCTGAGCGTGATTTATATCTATCTAATTATTAACGACATAAGTATATACTTTTTGTTCCTGCTTTTCAAAGGAATTTTGGAGAGTGTTCACTGTCTTGCGAATTGCGGAAAACCATGCTATAATAAAGCATACTGAAATAAAAGGGACAGATTAGCATTTGTCAAAGGAGAACCAATGGAAAAAAGCATAAAAAAGCAACCGATGTTGAGTTGTGCAATTATATTTACTGTATGCAGCTTTGCCAGACTAATAGAGTATTTTATCATAAGAACGGATGAGACTGTAATCTCAGAAAATTTTTTACATAAACTGTTCGGAATTATACTATTAGCTATTATTCTGCGCTCGTTGCAAAGCAACTGGGAAAGTATTGGATTTATAAGAAACGGCATTATATCCGGTATAATAAAAGGTTTTGCATTGGGAGGCTTCTGTTTCATTGTAGCTTATTCCATAGAATGCCTTATACTTTATCATATCAATCAAAATGTATCGTTAGCCTTTTACATAAGCGGTTTTTCACTAAATGGAGAAACAGCAAAACACGATAGCATTCTTTTTTTATCATTATGTGTTGTGTTCAATTTAATAAATGTATGGATGGAAGAAGGCATATTTCGTGGCTTATTTATGAAAATTCTTGCCCCGAAGCTGTCATTTATCCGTGCCACGCTTCTTATTGCGCTCCTGTTCGGAATCTGGCATTGGGTTATGCCGTTAAGAGACTATATGGACGGTAATACATCACTTCCTAATCTACTGATAATGGGTATTGGATATATTATATTGGCTGGAATTATGAGTATTAAGTGGTCGGTTCTATATAGAATAACGGGAGCATTATGGGTGGGACTGGGTGATCATTTGTTCAACAATGTTATTGTGACGAATTTATTACACGTAATTTCAAATGGTGAATCGGACAGTATGCAAATTATAAGAATCATGATTGGGCAAATACTGTCTTTTTCTGTTGTAATGTTGTACTACAGAAAAACAGCCAAAGCCTTGAAATAACACAAATTCCAAGCTGCGAAAGAGATAGCAAACCCAGCCGGGGCCGTCAAGGTTAAAGTGCATGGCGCTTTCAGCGCCAACCTTGACCGCCCCGCCCGGGTTCGCTTTGCGGTGGTTAAGGCGGGCAAGCCCCAAGGGTGCTTGCCCGCCTCCTTTGATTTTGGGTGCCGGGGGCGGTGTTCCTCCCGCCAGGAATCGACGGAAACGTACCTCATTTCGATGTACGTTTCGACACGGGGGACGAGGGACGGGGGCTTGTATACCTGCCGCCGCTCCCCGAAAACGGACAGGTTTTTTGTTCGCTCCCGCTCACAAAAACCCCGCCCATTTTCCTGCCGGTGCAAGCGGGGCGCGAAAGCGACGCACCCCGTTTCCCCCGTCAGCCGCGCCAGCAGGTATAACACACTACACCTTGCAAGCAAGGTCGTGTGCCAAAAGGGGGAAAACTCCCCCCTTTGGAAACCCCCACCCACATCAATCCATCTATCAATCCACCCTACAATTCAATATATGGATTGACACGAGCGACAAATTGTGATACAATAGGAGCATGAAGGAGGCGAGAGCCATGAACGAGATAGGTGCCAGACTGCGGACGCTCCGGGAGGGGATCGGCCTCTCCCAAGCCAAGTTCGGAAAGATTGCGGGTATCCCCCAGGCCACCATCAACCGATATGAAACGGGGTATTCCTCCGCCCCCATTAAGGTGCTGATTTGGTATGCGGATTACTTTGACGTGTCCATGGATTACATCTGCTGCCGCACCGAGAAGCCCCAGGGGAGGCTGTACGAGTTCAAGCCGAGAATCCTTGAGGAAGATAAGGATATGAAGCAGTTCGTGGAGATGTGCTTTGACCCCAAATCCCCCATGAATGACCGTCTGAAAAAGGCCATCATTGAAATGCTGGAGGGGGTGAAGGAATGAAGGCCGTGATATACGCCCGCTATTCCAGCGACAACCAGCGGGAGGAAAGCATAGAGGGCCAAATCCGGGAGTGTACTGCCTTTGCCGAGAAGAACGGCGTCACCGTCCTGCGGCACTACATCGACCGGGCCTTTTCCGCCAAGACCGACAACCGCCCGGAACCGCTACGACAGCGCCCGGTACAAGGCCACGCTGAAAAAGAACGGGGTGAAGGTGGTGTCCGCCACCGAGGTCATTTCCGACGGGGCCGAGGGCATCATTTTGGAGAGCGTGTTGGAGGGGTACGCCGAATACTATTCCGCCGACCTGTCCGAGAAGGTGGTGCGGGGCATGACGGAGAACGCCCTCAAATCCAAGTATAACGGCGGCACCCTGCCCATCGGGTACATGATTGACAGCGAGCAGTATTTCCAGCTTGACCCGCTGACCGCCCCCTTTGTGCTGGAAGCCTTCAAACGGTACGCCGAGGGGGCCACTATGAAGGAAATCCGGGACTATCTGAACGGGCAGGGCGTGAAGAACACACGGGGCCAGCCTTTGACCTACAACAGCATACAACACCTTTTGAACAACCGCCGCTACATCGGGGAGTACGCCTACCGGGACATTGTGGTGCCGGAGGGCATTCCCGCCATCGTCCCCCAAGACCTCTTTAACCGGGTACAGGAACGGCTGGCGAAGAACAAGAAAGCCCCGGCCCGCTATAAGGCCGAGGAGGATTACTTACTGACCACCAAGCTGTTTTGCGGGTACTGCGGGGCCTATCTCTGCGGCGAGAGCGGCACCAGCCACACCGGGAATACCCACCGCTATTACAAGTGCGTGTCCGTGAAGAAGAAGCGGACGGAGTGCCACAAGAAGTCCGTCCGCAAGGAATGGATAGAGGATTTGGTGGTGAACGAAACCATGAAGATGGTGATGGACGATAAGGCGATAGAGGCCATCGTGTCCATGTTGATGGAATTGCAGGACAGGGAGAATGTGAATTTGCCGCTGTATGAACAGCAGTTGCGGGAAGCGGACATCGCCATTCAAAACCTGCTGAACGCCATCCAGCAAGGAATCCTTACCAAGTCCACCAAGGGGCGGCTGGAAGAATTGGAGGCCGCAAAGGAGGAACTGGAAACCCGTATTGCCTGTGAGAAGCTGGCGAAGCCCAAGGTGAGCGCCGAGTTCATGACCTTCTGGCTCCACCGCTTCCGCAAGCTGGACGTGCGGCAGAAGGCCCACAGGAAGATGTTGATTGACACTTTTATCAACGCCATTTTTGTCTACGACGATAAAATGGTGATTACCTTCAACCACAAGGAAGGGACAGACACGATTACATTTGATGACCTGAAAGCCTCCCCTGCGGCGGAAAAGTCCGGTTCGGATTTGGATTGCTTAACTGCACCATGAATGGCATACAAAAAAGATGCTACCCCTGAAAAACCGCGCTGTGGCGCGGTTTTTTGGCGTTTAAGAGGCCAAAAAACGACCGTCACGGGATGACGTGTTTTGGGAGTGATGCCAAAACGAAAGCAAGCTTTCGTTCCCCCGATTTTTAGGACTTGAACTGGCGTAGTACAGAAAAAACACAGCGGCAAGAAAAAACTAAAAGAAATATTTTGAGAGGCTCACAGGAAAAACCTGTGGGCCTTTTTGCATTTCTGGAAAGCTT
>ERZ779627.58-NODE-58-length-45677-cov-23.693744_pt1 | contig 45677 bp, 48 predicted proteins | sample MGYA00514191_ERZ779627 | MGnify/ENA primary metagenome ERZ779627 (study PRJEB29562, sample SAMEA4376705) | mouse gut metagenome | isolation source: Cecum | study: EMG produced TPA metagenomics assembly of the A DSS colitis mouse model was used to assess the... | reverse complement strand
GCTTAGGCATTGATATCCTTGCGGAAAAAGTGTCAACCAATATTGACAATATCATTTGCAGTACATACGTCTTTAAGTCAAAGGACAAATGCACCCGGCACGTCATAAAGGAAGAAGTCTTATACGAAGCAGTATTGAAAGCCGTACAAGCGCAAATCTCCCTTGTGGGGGATATGGCAGAGGTAGTAAAGGAAATCAACAACACTTCTACCGTCTGCACCCAATCAAAGCGGTTACAGCAGCTTTTGAAAGACCGCAACAAAGAGCTTGAAAAACTTACCTGCGTTACAGATAACCTTTATATGGACTGGAAATGTGGGGACATAACCCGTGCTGAATACGTTAGAATGAAAGCCAAGTTTGAACAGCAGGCAGAGCAGGTAAAGGGCATAATCGCCAACCTGCAAACGGAAATTCAGCTATCAGAAAAGGGCGTAGGAAACGACAACCCTTATCTGACAACATTCTTGAAACATGAGAATGTGAAAAGCCTTGACCGTGGGCTTTTGGTAGAATTGATTGATACTATATACGTCCACGAAAACAACGAGATTACAATTCAATTTAACTTTGCCGACCAACACAAGCGTATTGTTGAGTTTATCGAAAACAATCAACATAACCTTGAACTGATAAAGTCCAACAACGCCGTGTAACGATTAGCGGCGTGTTGGTATCAAATCTTTAGGCAAAGTTATCTATAAATCTATGCACCATTCGGGCCCAGAAAGCCAAAAGCTTCCCCTTGATTTACATGGAAGGAGACATCAAATATTCCTTTTCCTCCTCCATAATCACGTACCAGATTTTCGATTTTTATGACGCTCATAAATTTTTCTCCTTATTATAATTCACGACCCGATAAAAATCCTCCTCATTCAAATAAGCTTCTATCCGTCTCAGCTGCTCATCCGTCAATACATTCCCCAGATCAATGTAATGACAAACACACGTTGCCGCCTCGTCCATATCCTGCACATAAGCCAGCACGTGTTCCAGACTTTCAAAAGACAATTCATCCATCGCCGTCACGACATCCGTCAATTCTTTCACGGATACCTGATAGCAGATCCGCTCAAGCGCCTTGTCGCTAAAACCGTTCCCCTTCCCTTTCCGCAGCGCCTCGGCAAGATACTTTACCGACTGATTGGCATCGGAATATACAAAGATATTTTCCCAGTCAGAATCCAATACCGCATCCCGCTCCAAAAGGTAGCGGAAACATTCGCTCACATCCGCCGCCTGCATATAAGGTGCAATCTCGATAAGTATGCTACTGTCAAACTTCCCGACTTTACCCGCCTGTAACGCTTCCAAAAGATATTGTGCCGTTAAATTATCATCGGAGTAGATAAACAGCTCCTGCCAGTCCTTTTTCGATAGCTCTGTCCCATCTTCCCAAGCCATCCGAGATAATTCACTTACCTCCTTTTCTTTCAGATAGGGATAGGCCTCTTTCAGCTTAAGCAGATCAAAAGGTTGTTTTCCTTCCAGCACCAAATAGCCATACTCCGAAGCTTCACTCTGATAGATACCGTCAAAATCTCCCGTTTTTATCTTTCCGTAAGCTACACCAAGATCTATCAGCTTCGCCTTCTGCCCCACCATCTTGATTACATTTCTGCCCTGCGACAGCGTGAGTTTTACGGTACTTTCTTCTCCGCTCTCATTGAGTGTCTGCACCGTTTGATCAGGCCCTACCCAGACGAGCTTAAAACGGCCGTCATAGAGATTGAACACGGAAGATATCTCTAACGTCGTTTCCTTATTGGCATATAAGATCCATAAAGATTCGGAACCGTTAAACGCAAACTTCTTAACGTCTACTCTCCTGTCCCCGCCGGTATACATCCATGCACGCCAGCAGTCACTCTCGCTGTCCCCGGCAATCAAAGCGTCATCGTCATACATCCGATAAGCGGTTCCGTTACTGCTTACCACAATCGGCTGCGCCAGATCAAAAAAATCTTTCCACATTTCTGACCACAGCGACTTCTCCCAAAAACGCTCAATCAAGCCGCTTCCACTATTTTGCAAAAGCAGCGATCTCCCCGAACCGCCGCGGATCCCCGCCGCGCCGCAGACAACAGCCACTGCCAAAAACATGACCAATACCACCGCCGAGCAAAGTCCGACCGCTAATCCTGTTTTATGATACCGCGCAATTCCTCGCAGTCTCTCCTTCAAGGTACTTTTTTCCTCCAGCAAAGTCATCGCCGGTACATTTCCGTGTTTTCTCAAACCTTTCCCCGAAAACGCGCCCTCACTCCAATCCTTCTGCGCCACATCCAAAAGCACATTCCCGTATGCCCTGCGCCCTTCCTCCGAAAGAAGCTTTAATACCGCCTCATCACAGGCAAGCTCGCAATCCACATTGAATTTATGGCTGAATAGATAAACCAGCGGATTGAACCAATGCACACAGAGCGCCGCCTGGAACAGCCACTTATACCAGATATCCTTTCGTTTATAGTGAACCAGTTCATGGTGCAGAATCAGACAGATATCATTCTCCCGCCCTGTCATTTCCGCAAGAAGCGCCTGCGGCAGATAAATGCGCGGCTGCCAAAATCCTATCAGCATCGGGATATCGGTTCCCACACTTTCATAAAGCGGCACCCGCCTGCCGATCCTCAGTTTCCTCTGGATTTCCGCATACTGCCAAAGGATCCGCTCATCGGTGACAGGCGTGCACGCCGTACGAAGCTCCCCATTGCTTAACTGCCTTTGCCTGACTGTCTCCACAGGGCCCGCACATACGTTTCTTACAAAACATCGGTAAAGCCAAAGTTTCCGCAATGCCGTAAAAAATACGCCCAGAATCCAGATAACAGCTGCCGCCTGTAAGCAATGTTCCCAAATGCCAACTCCGGCACCGCTGTTCATGCCGCTTGCGGATATCATTTCCACGCCGGCACCGCTATTCTGCCCGGCTATTTCTCGATTCCCGACTGCTTCGGTATTCGTCACGGCGTTTGCATTGTCCTGCCCGCTTATTCCTTCCATCTTTACCGCATCAGTATTCGCCACGGCATTTGCATTGTTCTGTTCCGCCATTTCCTTCATCTTTGCCGCATCTGCATCTTTCACACCGCCTGCATTATCCTGCCCGACCGAATCCGCCAATACACTCCCGACTGCCGCCAGATTCCCCGCCAAGTATTCCATCAAATTCAAATCCGCATGGATCGGCACAAGCAGCCTCACGATTACCAGCAGCCAAAGATAATATGTCCATCTTTTTGTAAAAAACCGTCCGCAGATCGGGCGAAACAGCAGGATCAAAAGCCCCACCAACGCGCCTGATACCGATAACGATAAAACCACAGAAAATAAATTTAACATAATTCTCTCCTTTCTGCACATAACCGAATTTGTGACAAACAACGTGCAGACACAAAGCTCGCAATTACATATTTATTTCAAGTTATCCTACCGAAAACTCTCCCCGAAAATACTCCCTCAATTCCTCAACATCTTCCCTGCTCAAATCCTCGTCTTCAATCAGAGCCGCCGCCAGATTCTTTGCCTCTCCCTTAAAAAACTTATTCAGGAAGCTTTTTGTCTCCTCTTTCACATAATCGTTTCGCGCAATGAGGGGCATATAATAATAAACCTCCCGCTTCTCCTGCGCGATCACGCCCTTGTCAAGCAGCCTGCGAATCAGCGTCAGCACTGTGGTGCGCTCCCAGTCCTTTTTTTCATTCAGGTGCGCACGGATCTCATTCGCATTCAATGCTTCTTGCGCCGCCCAGAGCGTTTCCAATATTTCCAGTTCCGCATCGGATATTTTTGCATCTTTCATAAATGTCTCCTACCTATCATCTATTTCTCAGCAGCCTATTGTTTACGTTCGTAGACTCTCTAGGTAAAGTCTACGCCTGTAAACACATTTTGTCAATACAAATCTTTCATTTGTAAAATCTGGCCATTCATAACAAATCCATCATACGGGTAGGCACAGAAAAAGGCATATACTCTAGCATGTTCATTTCCCAAATGCAAATTGAACTTTGGCAGACTTTTGGGGCATAATATTTTGTATTCATCAAAAAAAATATCAAAGAAAATAGAAAGTGTGATAAAATCAGACCAAAGAGGTGCTGTTATAGTCGAAAAAATGGTTGAGATAAATCTAACGAAAACCATCCCAATCTTGCGCAAACAAAAACAGGACTTTCCTTCCACAATTTTATACAATCATATTACACAGGGAGATCGAGCAAACACTTCGTTGCCCACGACACAAAAGGAAAGGCAAACCCGATATGTCGATTCAACTGATCCAACAGGCAATCAACTACATGGAAGAACACATTTACGAGGACATCAACTACACTGACGTGGCCAAAAGCATCCATATGTCCAACTATAACTTCCATCGTACCTTCAGCTTTATTGCGGGAATGACCGCCAATGAGTATATCAGAAACCGCCGTCTCACACTCGCTGCGCAGGAGTTGCAGGAGGCGGATCTGTCCGTCATTGACGCAGCCTATAAGTACGGTTATGAATCGCCGGAAAGCTTTTCCAAAGCCTTTTTGCGCTTCCACGGCTCCACGCCGAAACAGGCGAAAAAGCAGGGCGCAAAACTGCATCTGTTCAATCCCCTTGTGATAAAAATCATAACGGAAGGTGGTAGTATTATGGATTACAGAATGGAACACAAAGAACCGCAGCAGTTTCTCTCCATGGTAAGAGCATTTCCCAACGAGATCATCAATGATGACAACGACCACAGCATCCCCGATTTCTGGGGAGAATGCTACGATAAGGATCTGGTCGAACCCATGAAGCAGCTTCGAAAGGAAGGAAAGCGGGATGTCTATGGCTTATGCAGTCCCACAAAAGAAAATGAGACGCACTTTGAATACGGCATCGGTGTGATCATTGACGGGGACACTGATGCGGCAGGCGTAAAAAAGCTGTTGGAAAAGGGCTATACCTTATGGGAGACAGAAGCCGCCGACTACGCCGTGTTTCAGTGCATTGGCACCGACGGCGACTGCATTGGCGAGACATGGAGTAAATTCTACAAAGAGTTTTTGCCCCAGACAGGCTATGTACAGACAGACGATACCGATTTTGAAATCTACTTTGAAAACGGCGAAAAGGGACTGTTCTGCGAATTATGGATTCCTGTCCGCAAAGCTTGATTTTCCTGCTTCTTGTGCAAAATGTATGACCGCTAAAGAAGACCGCCTCTTAATACGGGGCGGTCTTCGCTTTGCAGGCACATCCTTAAATTTCTGTATCCCTTTTACAGCTCATTGATTGTTTCCGTGATTGCCATCCCCCGAATCCGTTTAGCCGGCGCTATGACCGCCACAACACACGACGTAGTAATCAGGACAAAGATAACCGCGAGTGTGGAAAGCGGTATCTGCCAGCTTCCCCCGAAATGATTTACAATAATCGTGCGGAAAATCAAATAATGGAACACCAGCCCGATGATCATCCCGACAAACAGCCCCCAGAGTGCATAGGTAACTGCCTCCGCCGTAATCATCCTTGTGATCTGCCCGCTCTCCATGCCCACGGCGCGCATCGCACCATACTGCTTGATCCTTGCGGACACACCCATGGAAATATTGTTCATAATATTTAATACCGTAATAAAGGAAATGATCGTCAAAAAGCCGTATGCCGCCACCCGCAGGACCCAAAAACTGCCATGCAGCATCGCTTGTTCCTCTCTGCGGTCGATAAATTCATAAGACCCGGCCAGAGACTTTACCTGATTCACGACCGCTTCTCCCGCGCCTTTCTCCAAAATGACATTGATCATCATATACCCTTGCTCTTTCGTCAGGCGCTGAAATGTTTCTTCGGAACAGACGATCACGGGAGATCCGCTGACGCTGCCGATCCCTTCTGTCATAACGCAGGCAATCTCCAATTCCTGCTCTCCGATCCTTACGTTATCACCCACATTAAATTTACCGCTTTCACTGAAAATGCTGCTCACATAATCAGAATGTCCGTAAACCTTTGACAGATCACCGCTTGCCACCGACTTTTTAGAACCTTCCATCAGATATTCATCATAGGATACCAAATCGACTGCCCTTTCATTCCCGTTGATCAAAACAGGCTGCTTCACAGCATACATCGTACCAAAGGCGTGTTCCACACCCGGTATCTGCGAAAGTTTCCCTGCCAGTTCCCTGTCAATGACATTTTCTTCACTTGCGATTGCGAGATCCGGTGAAAAGTTGCTTTCCGAGGGAAGCAGTTTTTTCACAATGTCAAGGCAGGAGGAAAAAACCAAAAATAGCACGATCGTAAGCGCAAAGGATCCTGTCATCAAAAACAGATTCTTCTTCGCCGCCTTCGCATGATGAATACCGAGCGATGTCTCCACTTTGAAAAATCCGGTATTTGCCGCATGGCTGACCGTCTTTGCCTCCTGTGCATTGCCGGACACTGCCGCGACAGGAGACACCTTCGCCGCCTGTTTTGCGGGAGACTGCGCCGCAAGAAACACTGTGATGATACCAATGGCAATCCCGCTGATGATTCCGCCTGCGCTCACACCAAAAAGCGGTATATCCGCCCATTCTCCCTTGACTGCAAGGCGTAATACCGCGCACGCCGCCCAGCACGTCGCTACCCCCAAAAGGCATCCTGTCGGGATAGCGCTCTTACACCAATTCAGCGCTTCCAGTCTCACAAAGCGCACGATCTGCTCCTTACTTGCGCCAATGCAGCGCATCATACCAAAGAAACTTGTCCTCTGGGCAACCGTGCTGTTCATACAGCTCGAGATCATAAAAATCCCCGCGAGCAGAACGAACACAAAACAGGCAATGATCATCGGATAGAGATTCTTCATCGTTTCATTACTGCTTGCTCCAACCAGACCGAGAACAGCTGTATTTTCGTCCACATTTTCCGCCGTCAATCCATACTGCGCTTTGATATCCGCGATTCCGTTTTTGATATCGGCATTCTTAAAAAAACGCAAAAAGTATTTGGTTCCCGCGTCAGTTCCGCTGTCATTACAGATGGTCTGAAAAGTGGAGCGGTTCAGATAGACACAGCAGCCGTCAATGATATCATTCCACTCCGTATCGTCTTCATAAAAAGCGGATACTGTAACATCAACAGCTCTCGCAGGCGTTTGCAAAGTCACGCTATCACCCACCTTGACTCCGAACAGCTCTTTCGCATCGGCGGAAAGCGCGACCTCCTGATCCATGACGGGATAGGAACCTTCTTTTTGATAACGCATGATCTCGGTAAGCCAGGTTTCTTCCACGCCATATAACACAATATTTTTATCTTTCAAATAATAGCCTTCGTCCCTGTCGGCATTTCTTTCACTATACTCACATAAAACCGCCACATCAGGACGCTCCTTGATCTGTTGCGCGATATCTTCTTCTACGCCTGTCAATGCAATATGATAGTTGCCGTGTTTCCTAATCATTTCTTCCTGCTGCCCTCTGGCCAGCATTTCCGCCATGGAGAAAATCGTCGTAATCAAAAACACTGCCAACACGATACAGAGGCGTGTCATACGGCTCTGGCGCTTATGAACCCGCGCGGAAACCGCTACCAAACTGAGATAACTTTTCATACGCGGTCACCACCCCTCTCATCCTGTGCCCTCCCGAAATCCGTCAGCACCCCGTCCGATACCTGCAACACTCGATCCGCCGTATGTGCAATGGTACGGTTATGGGTGATCATAATGATGGTCTGCTCATACTTTTTTGACGCCTCTTTCAACAGGGCGATCACTTCTCTGCTGTTTACCGTATCCAGATTTCCTGTTGGCTCGTCCGCCAAAATCAGCGCAGGACGCGTAAACAAAGCCCTTCCAATGGCTACCCTCTGCTGCTGCCCGCCGGAAAGCTGGCTTGGTAAGTGATTGCGCCGTTCTTTCAGGTTCAGTACGGCAAGCAGTTCTTCCAGATACTGTCGGTCCGGCTTCTGATAATCGAGCAGCACCGGGAAAATGATATTCTGCTCCACGGTCAGCTCCGGAATTAGGTTAAACGCCTGAAAGATAAAACCGATGTTTCGCCGCCTGAAAATGGTAAGTTTCCTGTCATTCATAGCATAAATATCTTTGCCGTCGATCGTGACCATGCCGGAATTGGGCACGTCCAGTGCGCCGATCATATTCAGAAGTGTACTTTTGCCTGAACCGGACTCGCCGACGATCGCTACAAACTCCCCTTTTGGAACGGAAAAGCTGACATTTTTTAATGCCTGTACCGCCGCTTCCCCGCTGCCATAGATCTTGCTGATTTTGTTAACTTCCAGTAAATTCATGTTATCCTCCTTTTCCCTCTTTGTCAGGCAGATTATTGCGAAACTCATCACATCTTTACAATAATTGTACAATTCCAATTATCTTGAATGTGTTTCTCAATTACCTGTGTGTTTATTCGAATAACGTCAATATAACAAAGGATTCCAACATTCCTATTACAATCAGACTACAATTTTGTAGGAATTGCGAATATCATCTCATAAAGTTTAAGATAAAAGAAGTCCCCTCCCCTGGCGTACTGTCCACTTCGATCGTCCCGCCGTGCGTCTCCACGATCGCTTTCGTCAAAGGCAGCCCCAGTCCGATGCCCTGCGTGTCCTTGGAATAGCGGCTTCTGTAAAACCGCTTAAAGATATGATAGAGATCCTCAGGATCGATACCGCTTCCGTTGTCCTTCACCGTGATCTGCACAAAAGTATCGAAGGCTTTCCACTCGATACGAATCACGCCGCCCTCCCCCGTGTGGTCAAGGGCGTTTTTGACAAGGTTGCTGACCGCCTCAATGATCCAGTTTTTATCACAGAGAAGCGTGACACTTTCATCGCCCGCCAAAATGATTTCTTTTCCCTCCTGACTGGTGCGGTACGCAAAGGAATCCCTTACCCTTTCGGCAAAATCAGCCACATTTTCCATGGACTTCTCCAACACGATCATGCCCGCGTCCAGTTTGGTGATTTTTAGGAGATTTTGCACCAGCGTCTCGATGCGGTCCATTTCCTGCTCGGAAAGTCTGATAAACTCCTGCATCGTCGTAAGGTCGCCCCGATTCACTGACGCAAATTTTCCGTTCCTATTTGCTGCCGATTCCTGCCCTACCACAAAGTTTTCTGTCTCCTCCTGCAAAATGCCGTTATAAATATTGAGAGCGGCAAGCGGTGTCTTTAGCTGGTGTGAAATATCGGAGATGGTCTGCTTTAAAAATTTCTTAGCGCTTTTTTCTTTCTCAGCATGGGCGTTTAGAATAGAAACCAGAGAGTTGACTTCATGAAATAGTCTATATAATTCGCCCTCGTCATTGCACTCGATCGTAATATCCCTGCTGCCCGCGATGTATTCCGTAATCTGCGAAATGGCGTCTTCCATGATCCCGTGCTGCTCCTGAAAATAACGGTAGCAGAGAAACAAAATCCCGCCGCTCATACATACAGAAAAAAATAAAATGGGAAGCGCTTCTTTTCCCACTTTCAAGTACATAAATATTACCGAGACCGCCGTAAAAGCCCCCATACAGGCAATCATCCCGCAGAACAACCTTTTGACCTTTCTGTTTGCCATGATTCTTGTCATAATCTATCACCCCATTCACGATACACTTCCGTAATTGCTGCCTGCGAAACTCCTCACTCCGCCGTACTCCACTTATACCCCATCCCCCGCACTGTCACGATCCGCTTCGGCTCCCCCGGATCATCCTCGATCTTCGTTCTCAGCCTGCGGATATACACGGTAAGGGAATTGTTGTCAATATAACTCTCGTTGCAGTCCCACAGCTTCCCCAAGATCTGTTCCGCAGAAAGGATTCTGTCGGGATTTTCCAAAAATAAGCATAGCAGTTTATACTCACTGGCCGTCAAATCGAGCAGCTGCCCTTTCTTATAGACTTCGCCTTTTAAAAGCTGCACGCAGATATCATTAGAAGCAAGTTCCGTGTCGGCAGCGCTAAAGTTATCGCTTCTGCGCAATAAAGCGTTGATCCGCGACAGAAAAATCGCCAGCTTGAAGGGCTTCGTCACATAATCATCGCCCCCGATATCAAGGCCCATGATGATATCCGTCTCCTCGTCGGCTGCCGTCAAAAACAGTACGGGTATCTTAGACGTTTCCCGCAGTTTTTTACAGAAATCAAAGCCGGAGCCGTCGGGAAGCGATACATCCAAAACCGCCAGATCGTAGGTCTCTTTCTCCCACAACGCAGCCGCCTCTCTCGTGGTGCGCGCGACCGTCACCTCATACCCCTGCTTCTTTAAGGCAAAGATGAGCCCGTTTATCAAACTCAGATCATCTTCTAATAAAAAAAATCGCTTCATTGAGTACCCCCATTGGAAAAGCCGGGCAGCGTAACCTGCCCGGCATCCATTCATTTCTTCTTATAAACTGTAACTGTTCAGATACCTCTCCTGCTCGGGTGTCAGCACATCGATCTCTTTCCCAAGGAAGGCAAGTTTTCTTTTCGCTACATCCTTATCCACTTCTTCGGGTACATCGATCAGCTTTTCAGTGAGCTCGCTTGCGTGTTCCACCAGATACTTCGCGGAAAGCGCCTGGATCGCAAAGCTCATATCCATGATCTCCGCGGGATGCCCGTCGCCTGCCGCCAGATTTACGAGACGCCCCACCGCCAACACGAAGATCCACTGTCCCGTAGGCAGCTTATAGCCCATGATATTCTTTCTCTGCTCTCTGCACTCTACCGCGTTGGCTTTCAGCCACGCCATGTCGATCTCGCAGTCAAAATGCCCCGCATTACAGAGGATCGCGCCCTCTTTCATCTCGGCAAAGTCTTCTTTGTCAATAACGCCGTCGCAGCCTGTTACGGTAATGAAAAAATCGCCTACTTTCGCAGCTTCCTTCATCGGCATCACATCAAAGCCGTCCATCACTGCCTCGATCGCCTTGATCGGATCGATTTCCGTGACAATGACCCGCGCACCCAGACCTTTCGCTCTCATGGCGGTACCTTTACCGCACCAGCCATAGCCTGCCACGACGACGATCTTGCCTGCAACGATCAGGTTCGTGGTTCTGTTGATACCGTCCCAAACGGACTGCCCCGTGCCGTATCTATTATCAAAGAAATGCTTGCAGGCCGCATTGTTGACGCGCACCATGGGGAACTTTAATTCACCCGCCTTATTCATGGCCTCCAGACGAATGATACCCGTGGTGGTCTCCTCACAGCCGCCGATGATATTCGGGATCAGGTGCTTCATTTCCTTATGCACCATATTGACCAGATCACCGCCGTCATCGATGATGATATTCGGCCCTGCTTCCAACACTGCGCGGATATGGTTTTCATATTCTTCGGGCGTCGCATCGTACCAGGCGTGCACCTCAAGTCCCGCCTTTACAAGTGCTGCCGCCACATCATCCTGCGTAGACAAAGGGTTGGAACCCGTTACATACATCTTTGCCCCGCCTGCCGCCAGCACCAGACACAGATATGCGGTCTTGGCCTCCAAGTGCACGGACAGCGTTACTTTCTTGCCCGAAAACGGCTTACTCTCACTAAATTCCTTTTCCAGAGTGCGAAGAAGATCACAGTTTCTTTTTACCCACTCAATCTTTCTCTCACCGGATTCGGCAAGATGAATGTCTCTGATTTCACTGCTCATTGATGATTTCCTCCTAATTCGTCTCGAAAAACATTTCCTTATACCAGCACACCGTTTCCGTGTACGCCTGATAAATGGTATCGGTATCTACATTCAGTACGATGAGCTGTCTGCTGATCTCCTGCCAGTCCGCCGCCTCATAGCTGACTACAAAGGAGTAAATCCCAGCCAAATCTCCCTTTCTGCGCACCAGTGCATCCTCGATCTCCTTCGAGACCGTAACCATCTTTAGTGCCTCTTCCATCGGCATATTCAGAATAATATCCAGAATAGAAAACAGTCCCATCAAAAAGACCTCGGCCGACTTCATCCCCAGCCCAAAGACAGGCGCCAGACACTCCATAAACTTTGCGCGCAGCATGGAAGTACGAGCAACCTCGTTCGGCCTGTCCGCACACAACTCCTTGGTGATCACGGTGTTGATCCACTTTTTCAATTCGCGCTGTCCTAAGATCGCCGCCGCATGCCGGATGGATGTTACCTGAGAATTGATGGCAATATGATTTACCATTTTTAAAAGTTCCACCACCAGCGCGGTATCACGCCCAATGACATCCGCCGCCTTTGTTAACTCAAAATCCACATCGTTTACGATATTCATGAGTTCCAGATAGTTGATCTTGAGCGGGGAAACCTCCGTCTCACCTTTCGTGATCGGAATGCGGTAAAACGGTCCCTCAAACCGATAAAAATTATCATCGTCTTTCAAACTGTCGAAAATTTCCTGAGTGCCGATGTTACCCACACAGATCTTGATTTGCGGATACTGACGTCTGAAGTAGATCTTCACCTTGGAGAGGTCCACTTCTGTCTGATCCAATATGATATAGTCCATCAGTTTCAGAATCTCTTTATTTTCCTCATATTTACTCACGGGAAGTTTCGATATGGCAAGTTTATAGCCCTCTTCCTTAAGTTGTGCAAACCGATTTCTGTAAGCTTCCGTATTTTCTACCCCATTATCAAACACAAAAACTACCCTGCCCCGGAGGTCTTCGCACTGCACCTCCAAATCAGAAGAAAACACTGCGATATGACTTACCGGAATCAATACGTCGGTCCCCGGTGAAAGAGTGTCAATTCCAATATTGTGAACGATCTCCACGCCGTCAATATCTGCCAGACCGTTGGGACTGCTCGAACCGAAGATCGGCGGATTCAGAAGACAGTTTTCTCTCTGCGACACCAGCGCATAGGCGGAGACCTTCATATCCTTGTCAAAGTATGGAATCAGTGTTGCCAGCATAATATTTCCTCCCTTATGTAATCCCTAAAGGCTATTATATATATTATAGCAGAACTTTTTTCTCAATACCAGAAAAATAACCAAATTGAGGAAAAATCGTACCACTTATCAATAAACTTTCCTGTCAAGTCCCATCTTTACGATAATATCCTGTATCTTTTGATAGACCAGCGCCTCGTCCATCGTCAGAATCTTTCGTCCTTCCATGGTAACTTTTCCGTTAATGATCACCGTGTCCACTTCAGAGCCGTTTGCAGAGTAGGACAGACCCGCAATCAGATTATTTCGCGGCGTAAGGGAAGGCGTATTCAAATCGAGAATGGCCAGATCCGCCTTTTTCCCCGTCTCAATGGAGCCAATCTCCTTTTCCAGACCAAGCGCCTTCGCACCGTTTATGGTGGCAATGCGAAATCCTTCTTTCGCGCTGACACACTGGGGCGTCCTGCCCGTGCCTTTGTGGATCAGTGTCAGCAGACTCAGCTCATGAAACATATTCAGACAGTTGTTGCTGGCAGCGCCGTCTGTGCCAAGACACACATTCACCCCTGCATCAAGCATTTTTGCAATGGGTGCAAAACCGTTTCCCAACTTCATATTGCTGGCCGGATTGGTCACGACGCTGACGTTTTTCCGCTTTAAAATCTCGATGTCTTCATCCGTCACCTGCACACAGTGCGCAGCGATGGCAGGCACATCGAAAATCCCGCATTTCTCTGCCAGCGCAATCGGCGTACAGCCATACTTTTCCTGAATCTGTGAAATCTCACTCTCACTCTCCGACAGATGCACATGAATGCCCATATGTTCTTTTTTTGCTTCAGCCGCCACAATTTTTAAAAACGCATCGTCACATGTGTAAGGCGCATGCGGTCCCAGCTTAAAAGTGAGTCTGTCACAGTCCTTTGCTGCATCCCTCTCCTCGTATGCCTGACGCAGACGCGACTGTCCTGCCTCATCATTACCGCTTCCTACAAGACCGCGGCAGATCACAGCCCGCATTCCGGATTCTTTCACTGCGCGGGTGGTCTGATGGATGTTCATCTGCATATCGTTAAAGCAGGTGGTGCCGCTCTTCATCATCTCGATGATAGCCAGATTTGCACCCCAGTATGTATCCTCGTCTGACATCTGCTGCTCCAGTGGATCAATGGTGCCAAACAACCAGTCCATAAAAGAAAGATCATCCGCCGCATTTCGCATAAAGGACATATAGGAATGGGTATGACAATTAATCAGTCCCGGGATCACCAGCTTATCCTTCCCGTCAATGACCTTGTCAGCAGTAAAACCCGCCGGCTTTGCTCCGACTCCCGCAATCCTGTCTCCTTCCACATAGATCGATGTCTCCCGCACCACATCTTCCGCGCCCTGCGGCAAAACCGCCAACGCATCTCTTATCTCGATTCCCATCCTTATGCTCCCTTTCTTTATCTAGAATCATTGCCAAACCATCACAGCACAATACTGATTGCGAAATCGCAAAGCTAAGAACATGTAATCGCTTATCCATTAACGATATTTCGCTCTTCTCCATTGAGAAAAGCCTGCATATTTTCCATCACTTCGCCCACCAGGCGTTCCCTCGCCTCCTTGCTCGCCCAGGCCATGTGCGGAGTAATGATCAGTTTCGTACTGTCCGTAATACTGCCCAGCGGATCATCTTTCGCAATCGGTTCGTTTTCCAGCACGTCCAGTCCTGCCGCCGCGATCTGTCCCGTCGTCAACGCCTCGTAAAGCGCCCGCGTATCCACCACCGGACCTCTCGCCACATTGACGAGGATCGCCGTCTGTTTCATTTTAGAAAAAGCTTCCCGATTCATGAGACCCTTAGTCCTGTCGCTCAGCGGACAATGAAGCGACAAAATATCTGACTGTGCAAGCAATTCTTCAAATTCCACCCGCTCATATTCCGTGCAGCTGCTCTTGCCGGACGCAGAGTAAAAAATCACTTTACACCCCAGAGCCTGCGCCACTTTGGCTACTCTGCGGCCGATATTACCCATTCCCACAATGCCCCAGATCTTACCGTCCAACTCGCCGAATGTCCTGTCAAAATTAGAAAAACGGTCCTGCGCCGCATACGCACCCGACTTCACATAATCGTCATAAAAGGCCAGCTTTTCCTCCAGTGCCAGCGCCAGCAAAATCGTATGCTGCACCACTGCCGCCGTGCTGTAGTTCACCACATTGGCCACCTTGATGCCGCGGCTCTTGCAGTAAGCCAGATCCACACAGTCAAAACCTGTGGCAAACAGACAGATCAGCTTCACGTTCGGCGCGTTTTTCAGCGTACTTTCATTCATCGGCGCTTTGTTTGAGATGATGATATCCGCATCCTTTACCCGCTCCGCCGTATTCTCCGCCACGGTATTCGGATAATATTCCACTTCTCCGAATTTCTCAAAACAGCTCACGTCAACATCCGTTCCTACGCTGTTTCGCTCCAAAACTACCAGCTTCATAAGCACCTCCCTAAGTATCACTCTATCCCCTTAATCATATATCCTTATTATGCTCCCTATTTTTTAGGGACATATTTTTTCAATGTCTCGCGTACCGCCCCCGGTCCCGCAATCATCTCCTTCAAATACGATATCACCTTGTCCGCCATACCCACTTCATACAAATTCACACCAAAAATTTTTTCATTTTCCAGAACAGGGCGCAGGCTCTCCGCATCAACACTCCCTCCCAGCTCAAGTTTCGCCACATACGGGCAGACGGTGTCAAGCAGCGGGTCGGGGCTTAACGCAAAGGCCTTCCCCGTATCGTCAACAGCCATCAGATAGCGCAGCCAGCCCGCAAACAAAAGCGGGATCAGCTTCAGATCGTTCACGTCCTTATCGGGCGCAGCCTGATATGCCTTGATCGTCTCTCCGAAACGAATCGCCAACTTCTGCGACGTGTCTGTCGCGATACGCTGCGGCGTATCCGGCATAAAAGGATTCGGCAGGCGTACCTGGATCACCGTATCAATAAATTCCGTGGGATCGAGGATTCCCGGGTTGATTACAACTGGCAGTCCTTCTCGATACCCGACTTCCCCGATCAGTGCGGTAAGCTCCGCATCCTTCATCTCCTCGGAGATCTTTTCATACCCCAGAAGACATCCGAATACCGCCAGACAGGTATGCAACGGATTTAAGCAGGTGCAGACCTTCATTTTCTCCACTTTATCAACGGTCTCTCTCTGTGTAAAAATCAGGCCGCCCTTTTCCAATGGCGGTCTGCCGTTCGGAAAAGCGTCTTCGATCACAAGATACTCGCACTCCTCCGCATTGACAAACGGCGCCACATAAGTATGCCTCGTGGTGATGACAGGATCCAGTTCCTCCACGCCATCTTCTTTTAACATCTGCTCCACCGACGCGTCGGGGCGGGGCGTGATCTTGTCGATCATGCTCCACGGGAAGGACACTTTTGCGGGATCGTTGATATATGCCGCAAACCCTTCATCCGCCAGCTTACGATCGACCCATTCTTTTGCGAATCTGTCGATTGCTGCGTACAGCTTATCGCCGTTGTGGGAGCAGTTATCCATGCTTACCATAGCAAGCGGCTTTTCCCCCGCAAGGAAACGCGTATACAGTAAAGCCGCCACTTTACCGATATAGCTGGCGGGCTTTTGCGGGCCTGCCTGAAAATCCTTCTCCACATCCGCCAGCAATTCACCTTTGCCGTTCACCAGACTGTAACCTTTTTCCGTGATTGTAAAGGACGCCATCTGCAGCGAATCTTTGGTAAAGATTTCTTTTAATCTCTCAAACTCCACATCGTTTTCGGAATCCAGGATATGAGATTCCACCACGCTTCCCACAACTGCTTTCTCAATGCTGCCGTCTGCTTTCAGTGTCACGGCAATGCCGTAATCGTCGTGCGGACGGTTCATCTTTTCGATGATCTCATAGTCAAACCCTTCCGCCACGACCAGCCCCCTGTCCAGAACGCCGTCGTTTATGAGCTCCTGCACGACTCTGGCCTGATAGGCGCGGAAAATGTTACCTGCGCCAAAATGAATCCAGAACGGATTTTCCCGCGTAGCCTTTGTCACCTGCGCGCGGTCATAGTTCGGAAGCGCATAGCCTGCCGCCTGCCATGCAGCCCTGTCCGCCAATCCCTGTTCATTTAGTTTCATAGGTATTTACCTCCTCAGCTTCATTTTTTCCCGTCCAGTCTGTCCAGCATATCCCAAATCCCCAGCATATACATGATACCGAGCGCGCGGTCGTAAAGCCCGTAGCCGGGACGCACAGTACCCGGACCTTCATTCCACAGATGCCGCCCGTGGTCGGGACGAATATAGCCGTCGAAGCCGCCGTCATGGTACGCTTTAACGATATCCAATATCCCCGTATCGCCGTCGCAGTCACGGTGGCTTGTTTCGGTAAAATCGCCGTTCTCAAAATGTTTCACGTTTCGAATATGCGCAAAAGCGATCCTGTCACAGTACTTGGTCACGATCTGCGCCACGTTATTTTTGGGATTTGCGTTCAGACTGCCGGAACAAAGAGTCAGGCAGTTGTACGGATCATCCACCATCTTCAAAAATCTGCCGATGGACTCCTCATCCACCAACAGGCGGGGCAGTCCAAAGATATCCCACGGGGGATCGTCCATATGGATCGCCATCTTGATATCGCACTCATGGCACACGGGCATCAGGCTTTCCAGAAAATATTTCAGATTCTCCCAAAGCACTTCCTTTGTCACAGGCTTGTACGCCTCAAACAATTCATCCAGCTTTGCCATACGTTCCGGCTCCCAGCCGGGGAAAGTAAGCCCATTCAAATTATTTAAGATATAATCCGCCATCTCCTTCGGATCGTCGTGGATCTTGTCCGCCTCATAATAAAGCGCCGTCGAACCGTCGCCTACAGGGTGGAAAAGGTCGGTCCGTGTCCAGTCAAACACAGGCATGAAATTATAGCAGATTACTTTCACCCCAAACTCCGCCAAATTGCGGATGGTCTGAATATAATTGGCAATATAGCCGTCACGGCTGGGCAGTCCGATCTTGATATCGTCATGCACATTGACAGACTCCACAACGTCCATGTTAAAGCCGTACGGCTCTAACTGTTTCTGCACTTTAGCGATCTCCTCTTTCTCCCACACCTCGCCGGGCATTTTGTCATGGAGCGCCCATACGATGCTCGTTACGCCCGGAATTTGTTTGATATCCGCAAGCGAAATACCGTCGTTGCCCTCTCCATACCAGCGAAAACCCATTTGCATCTTATTTTCCCTCCATTCTTTCACCACATCATTTTTGACAAAATTCCCCACCGACTTCTGCCGATGGGGAACTGATCCCATTTATTCGATATTTGGAAGCGACGCAAAACCAGGCTCTAAGTCCGCATCCGTAGGGATGTAGTCCTGCATTTCGCCGTCATTGTATCTCTGGTAAGCCACCATATCAAAGTAGCCTGTTCCCGTCAGGCCGAAAACGATTGTCTTCTCCTCTCCGGTCTCCTTGCACTTCTTCGCTTCGTCAATAGCCACTTTGATTGCATGTGCGCTCTCGGGTGCAGGCAAAATGCCTTCCACTCTCGCAAACTCCGTCGCCGCCTCAAACACTGCCGTCTGCTCCACGGAAACAGCCTCCATCAGGCCATCCGCATAAAGCTGAGACAACGTGGAACTCATGCCGTGATAGCGCAATCCACCTGCGTGATTAGAGGAAGGAATGAATCCGCTCCCCAACGTGTACATCTTTGACAGCGGACAAACTTTGCCCGTATCGCAGAAATCATAAGCAAATTTCCCGCGCGTAAAGCTGGGGCAAGATGCCGGTTCTACCGCAACAATGCGGTAATCCTTATTTCCCTTTAACTTCTCGCCCATAAAAGGTGAGATCAATCCTCCCAGGTTAGAACCGCCGCCCGCACAGCCAATGATAATATCGGGTTCGATCCCGTACTTATCTAAAGCCGCCCTGGTTTCCAGACCGATCACCGACTGATGGAGCAATACCTGATTCAACACACTTCCCAGCACATAGCGGTATCCTTCCGTACCGACAGCCACTTCCACGGCTTCGGAGATCGCACAGCCCAGACTCCCCGAGGTGCCGGGATGTTCGGCAAGGATCTTTTTTCCTACTTCCGTGGTAGTAGAAGGAGAAGGTGTCACGCTGGCGCCGTAAGTACGCATCACCTCGCGGCGGAAAGGTTTCTGCTCATAGGAAACCTTTACCATATACACCTTACAATCCAGGCCGAAATAGGAACACGCCATCGACAGCGCCGTTCCCCACTGGCCTGCGCCCGTCTCCGTGGTAACGCCCTTCAAGCCCTGCTGTTTCGCATAGTACGCCTGTGCGATCGCCGAATTGAGTTTATGACTGCCGCTGGTGTTATTCCCTTCAAATTTATAGTAGATCTTCGCGGGCGTATTAAGCTTTTCTTCCAGACAGTAAGCCCGCACAAGGGGAGAAGGACGGTACATCTTATAAAATTTCCTGATCTCCTCCGGAATGTCAATATAAGCTGTGGTATCGTCAAGCTCCTGACTCACCAGCTCTTTGCAGAACACTGCAGACAGCTCCTCTGCCGTCATCGGCTGCATCGTCGCCGGATTTAACAGGGGCGCGGGTTTGTTTTTCATATCTGCCCTCACGTTATACCACTGCGTCGGCATCTCCTTTTCTTCCAGATAAATCTTGTAGGGAATCGTTTTGTTGCTCATCATAAACTCCTTTTACTTCTTTTCTATTGTAATATATTTACAGTCTCTTAAGCAGTTCCTCTCTCTGCGCCTCATACCCGGGCTTGCCAAGCAATGCGAACATATTTTTCTTATAGCTCTCCACGCCGGGCTGGTTGAACGGATTCACGCCCAGCAGATACCCGCTGACACCGCAGGCAAATTCAAAGAAGTAGAACAGTTCGCCCAAATAAAACTCGTTGACTTCGGGCACATTAACCATAAAGTTAGGCACCTGGCCGTCCGTGTGCGCCAGGATTGTGCCGTTCATCGCGCTCTTATTAACAAAATCGACATTCTTGCCTGCCAAATAGTTCAATCCATCCAAATCCACGGGCTCCTTGCCGATGATGATCTCCTCCCTGCTTTTCTCGATATTCAATACCGTCTCAAACATAGTGCGGGAACCGTCCTGAATAAACTGTCCCATAGAGTGCAGATCGGTGGTCAGATCGACGCTTGCCGGGAAGATACCCTTCTGGTCCTTGCCCTCGGACTCGCCATAAAGCTGTTTCCACCACTCGGAAACAAAATGTGCGCTGGGCTCGTAGTTTGCAAGAATCTCAATCACTTTACCCTTTCTAAGCAAAATGTTGCGAAGCGCTGCATACTTTACTGCGTCGTTCTCCTCAAAAGGTGCTTCCAGAGCCATCTTTCTGCCTTCCGCCGCGCCTTCCATCAATTTGTCGATATCCGCGCCGGATACTGCAATGGGAAGTAATCCTACCGCCGTCAATACGGAGAAACGGCCGCCCACATCGTCAGGCACCACAAAGCTCTCATACCCTTCCTCGGTGGCAAGATTTTTGAGGGAGCCTCTCGCCTTATCGGTGGTAGCGTAAATTCTCTTTGCCGCGCCTTCCTTGCCATATTTCTTCTCCGCCATATCCTTGAAGACACGGAATGCAATAGCAGGCTCCGTGGTCGTGCCGGATTTGGAGATCATATTGATGGAAAAATCCCTGTCTCCAATTACGTCAATCAGGTGCTTAATGTAAGTAGAGCTGATGGAATTTCCCACAAAGTAGATTTCGGGTGTCTTTCTGACAGACTTGTCCACAACATTATAAAAGCTGTGACGCAGAAACTCAATTGCCGCTCTTGCACCCAGATAGGAACCGCCGATACCGATTACCAGAAGCACCTCAGAATCGCCCTTGATCTTCTCTGCCGCCTTTTTGATTCTGCCAAACTCCTCCTTGTCATAGTTCACGGGAAGATTGATCCAGCCCAGGAAATCATTGCCTGCGCCCGATTTGCTCACCAGAACCTCTTTTGCGTCAAGCGCCAGCTTCTTCATGGATTCTACCTCATTCTCGCCAATAAAAGCCGTCGCCTTGGAATAGTCAAACGTTACTTTGCTCATGTTGTCCTCCTTTTTCTTTTCATTTTCTTGATTTTACAGGCCAAGCAAGATTTTCTCCTGCAAAAACCCGCATAATTTCATTGTTTTACGACTCTTGCTTTACCGCATCCTCGATCAAATCAATGATCGTACTGATTGCATCCCGCTGACTGCTCTTTTTCATCGCGTCAATATAGGTAAAACGGTTAAAGTAGAGTTCCTGGATCTTCTCAAGCAGAAGCTTTTTCGTCAAATCATCCTCGTCCACAACAATACTGAAACCCTGGGACTCAAAAGATTTCGCATTGAGAAGCTGATCGCCTCTGCTGCTGGATGAAGGCAGCGGAATCAGGATGTTCGGTTTCTTGAGCGCTAAAATCTCACTGATTGCATTGGCCCCGGCTCTGGAAATCACAATATCCGCCATAGCAAAGATATCTTTCATCTCGGATTTCACATACTCAAACTGCTTGTAACCCTGCGTGGTGAGCAGCAGGTTATCCACTTTTTCCTTGCCACACAGATGCACCACCTGAAAATCCTTTAGAAGCTCAGGAAGTACATCCCTGACTGCCTGATTGATCGCCGCAGAGCCAAGACTGCCGCCCACTACCATAATAACAGGCTTCGAATTGTCAAAGCCGCACAGCCGATAAGCCGCCTCCTTATCTCCCATGGCCAGTTCCTTACGAATCGGCGATCCCGTCAGCACCGCCTTTGCCGCCGGAAGCTGACTGAAAGTCTCCGGAAAATTACAGCATACTTTCTTCGCCACCGGAATGCAAAGCTTATTGGCAAGCCCCGGCGTCATATCTGACTCATGAATGATACAGGGAATCCCCAGAGACGCCGCCGCACGCACTACGGGCACGCTGACAAAACCGCCTTTGGAAAAAAGCACATCGGGCTTGATCTCCTTGAGATATCGCCTGGCTTCCCGCATTCCCTTGATCACGCGGAACGGATCGGAAAAGTTTTTCGGGTCAAAATAGCGGCGAAATTTTCCCGTCGCAATGCCATAGTAGGGAATGTCAAAATCCTCGATCAGCTTCTTCTCAATGCCATCATAGGATCCCATGTATATGATTTCGTACTCCAAATCTCGTAATTTCGGAATCAAAGCCATGTTTGGCGTCACGTGTCCTGCTGTCCCGCCACCGGTTAATACAATCTTTTTTCCCATAAACTATGCCTTCCTTTATCAGTCAAATTTAGTATTAGCTTATGTTAGTGTTCCAGCATCTCCTGAAGCGCACAGGCCAACTGATCCGGACAGGAAGTATTTTTGATACCGCACTTGATGCCCCGCAGTCTGTCGATTGCATCCTCCGCCTTCATGCCAACGACCAGTCTGGAAATACCCTGCGTGTTGCCATTGCAGCCGCCTGTGAACTTAACGGAAGTGATGATGCCTTCCTCTACCTCTACGTCGATTGCGTTAGAACAAACGCCCTTTGGCTGGTAGATCATAATTTTTCCTCCCTTAAAACATTTCCATATTCCTCTTACTCCGCAGTGCACGCTCGTATAGTTAATGCCAATGGCATTTACTATTCTCGCTTCACGGGCTGTCTACGCTCCGCTTCGGTCCGTGCTAAACAAGCGCCACTGGCGCTTAGCACCCCTATGCATCCGCAATCTAAAAAAAATGTCTGCAAGCAGCCATTTCTTTATCTTTCGTCTGCGCACTGCTCATTGCCTACGTGTACATTATAGCTCAACCGCAGACATAACGCAAAACGTTTTTATTGCAAAATCTGTCGATGCCTTAAACCTTCTTTTCGGGCAAAAACCTAATATAATATAGGTATGCTGATTCAAATTTAGTATTAGTATGCTCTCTGACGAACGGAGGTAACCATGCTTACGCCTTTTTTCCATCATAAAAACTTTATGATCGCCATTTTGACACTGCTCTCATGCAGTATTTTATGCCAGATTTTGATTGGTGTGCTATACCGCCGCCTGATTCGGGAAACGGAAAATATGTCCGCTACAAAAAATAAGTCTCTGCAAAAACTGAAACTGAAATTCACAAGCTGCAGACAGCTCCACGAGACCATTCCCAATGTCGGCGTCTTTGTGGACAAGTATATCAATCAACTGTCCATCGGTCGCTTCCCGGTCTCCTTTTTCAGGCACCTCTCGGGGCAGCTTACTCTCCTCTCCGTTCTGGTGGCCGGAATCGGCGCCTGCCTGGGAATCATTCGCGGAGAAAACTTTCTTGAGATCGCGCCTTTTTATCTGATCAGCTTTTTCGGCCTGTATCTTTATTTCGCAATCTCCTCTCTGGCGGACATTCCCGGAAAGATAGCGATGCTGCGCACAAATCTGGTGGATTACCTGGAAAATCATCTGTCAGGGCGTCTGGAACAGACAAAGCTCGATATGCGCCTGGTCGGCATGGAAAAAGAAAGCGGGGACAAACCCGATGCAAAAGAGGAAAAAAAGCAGTCCGCAAAAGCAGCCAACCTGCCGCAGGACGACGATTTTCGTATGCCAAGTGAACAGAAAAAAGATATCCCTGACTTTACCCCCTCCGAAGCCGAAGAATTGGAGCTTCTGCTGCGCGAATTTTTGGTATAAGATGACCGTTTCTGTAAGATGTTCACTGACCGTATAAAACGATCGACGGTCCCACATAATACTCTCTCGGAGAACGCAGAAACAGATCAAGATATCCGATCCTGTACTTCCACTCCCCGCCGTAAGAAAGGCCCTGCCACTTTTCTACAAGCGAATAGGCCGCGGTCTTTTGTTCATAGAGTGCCTTCTTTTCCGGATACATGTACCCGCCTTTCCAAAGCAGATAATCTTTCTTCTGTGAGAAATACCCCGTGGCATACTCTACGTCAACGAAATACTCGTTTTCCGAAAGCCGATCAGGCAAAAGAGTGAGATCCTCTCCAACATCAATGATCTCATATCTTCCCTCCTCCATCAAAGGTGCGTAAGCCGTACAATAAATTGTGGCCCCCGCAGGTATCTTCTTTTCTATGTAGGCTGCCGCATGGTCGTAGGACAGCTCATAGCGGTAATTTGCCAAGACCGCAATACTGTTGCAAAGCACAAGAACTGCTGCCAGCGCAAACCCCGCATATCCGCCAATTTTCCATCCTTTCGACTCACCGTGCCGCCCGGTCCTTCCATCTGCTCTCTGCTCCGATCTCACATTGCTGCCTTTTCTGCCTGCTGCCCGTAACCATTTTTCAAAGATTGCCTCCGCCTCCATCAGTCCGCATGTCATAAATAAAAAGGCAAACGGCAGCACAAGCGATAAATTCCTTCCCAGCACAATGCTGTATTTAGACAATAAGATCATGATACAAAACGGCATCAGAGCCAGACTTACGAACGTTCCCCACTCTTTTTTGCGGATCATATATACGATCCCTAGCAGCAATAAAAGTCCTCCGCAAAGCCCATACGAAGAAAAAGCGAAGGATTCCAGATAACCGAGAAAAGCTGAATTGTGCTCGATCCCGGGATGCCCCCACGCATAATGATTCAGATTATATAAATTATCTCCGACAAAGGTCTTGAAATGGAAAAAGAGGGAATAGTTACAAAGTACAAAGGTGAGCGCCAGCACGATGCAGTCCAGGAAAAACAGGTAATTGTTCCTATGCCGCTTCCAATATTTTTTCCCAATGTGCAGGCAAAGCCAAAAAACGCCAAAGACCACGCCGTGATATTTAGCCGCCATCGCGAGCCCGATACCTATCGCCATCAGCGGATACCAGAGATAAACCGCCCTCTCCTCATCCTTCTCCCGCAAAATCAGGCAGCCGAGCAGCAAAATAACATTTGCCACCGCATAGAGCAGAGTATCCGGCCCTGTATAAAAAAGATAAGCATAGCCATAAAGAGAAAAAACGGACAAAAGAAATCCCAGATAAGCCCACTTGCGGTTTCCCGTTAAAATTTTAACGCTGAAATAAATACAGATATTAGACAAAAGCGCAGTGCCGCAGACCACATACCGCAAAAGAATCACCATGTCCGTACCGCGGAAAAACTTTCCCAGAACGCGCACACCCAGCGCCGCATAATAGAACGTCAGATGCGGGTACCGAAAAAAATCGAGCACATAGAGATCTCCCGTATAAAGATGCTGATTCAGCAAGTCGTAGATACAGCCCAGAGACAGCTGCTCGTCCACATTTGGGTAAAGGGGCAGTTCAAACCGCCAATGCCTGCAAAACAAAAGCAGCCCCGCAAACAGTGTAAGCGTAACAGCCGCCGCCATCCCGACTTTCTTCTGCCATTCCCTGTTAAATCCAAACCGTTTTCTTTCGCCCAATATCCTTACATCCAATCCTTTATATGATAGCTTTTTGTGCAGATCGCATCAAATACGATACCCTGCTCCATAAGATACGACTTATATTCGGACAGCTTTTCCTCCTGTCCCTCCAGTTCCGGAGAAACGAAGCAGAGTTTATAGCCAAGCGCCTTTAGTTCCCGATAGTTCTCCCTGTTGATGGGAACTTTCGTGAAACAGTCTACCCAGACCCATTCGGCCCGTCCCGCCATATTGCGAATCGTGTCAAGCCCTTCCAGTTCACTGAAACGCAGCGCCACTTCCTTCACACCCATGTCCGTCAGTAGTTTTATCATGGGAAAGGAGGAGTCGAGGAAAAAGTGTTTTTTAATCTGATACTTTTCCATCAACGCAAGCACTTCATGCTCTATTCGTTCACTCTTGATATTGAGGATCATCGTACCGTGATGGTATGCTTTGCAGTATGCTTCAAAGTCCTGCCCCGGCTCAAACGGATTGTGAGAAATATAGATCCGTCCATTCAAATCATCCCGCAGATCCAGCTCCACACCGTACTCTGTGGGCAGCTCCTCAAGCTCCTCAATGGTGTTGATCCTGTGTGCGATATATTCTGTAGTCATACCTTCCTCCCAGACTAAATCATTCTCTCAATCTTGTAATGATTCTGTTATTTGTACAATCTCAACATGACAGATTTTTCTTAAGCTTCACACTAAATTCCATCGTTCTTTTGATAAACTTCCACTTCGCCGCCAGTCCCGTATTCCACTTGGAAGTCCCATGCACCCGTTCCGGGAAATCCACCGCAAAGCGCACCACTTTCAGACCCTTTTTTCGCGCCATGTACAAAGCGTACAGATCCAGTGCAAAGTCGTGGGGCGGATTCTCCCAGCCCTCATAAAAAACCTTCGGAAAGATATTGGGCTGGGCGTTGATATCATAAAGCTTCTGTCGCAAGTAACAAGTTTCAAACACACTCATGCCCATCGTAAAAAATACGTCAAACAGTGGTCTTCCCCTGCGGTTTCCCTTTACGAAAACAAGCCCCTTCTCCTCCTCAATGAGGTCGAGCGCTTTCAGCACATCGGCAGGATCCGTCTGCATATCCGCGTGCGTCCAGCCGATATACTCACCCCGACACTCCTTCAGTCCCTGTAAAATACCGTATCCATAGCCCTGATTCACGGGCACCTTTACCATCCTTGCAAACGGATACTGCGGCAGCAGTTGGTCAAACACCTCCGCACTGCCGTCGGTGGAACCATTATCAACCAGAACAACTTCTACATCATCCCGTTTGACAACATCATTGAATCGTTCTAATATCAACGGTATATTTTCTTTCTCATTATAGCACGGCACAACAATGGAAAGCTTCATTTATGCCTCTCCCTTCTTTTCTTCTATCGGCGGCAAAGATAACGTCGGGGCAAGTAGGGCGTAAAGCTCCTCATGGCTGGCCACGGTCTCAAAAACAACATCTTCGCTCCCTGCCGGAGGCTCTTGCTTTTCGGGATTAAACCAGATCGCCCGCATCCCTGCTGCCGCTGCGCCTTTCACATCCTTCTCAAAACTGTCTCCCACAAAGCACGCCTCTTTCGGATACAGCCGAAGCTTGTCCAGGCACATCTGAAAGATCTTCGGAGAAGGTTTTTCCGCTCCCGCTTCCTCACTTGTCACCAGACAGTCCACATCATCCGTCAATCTCAACGCCCTTAACTTTCTATGCTGGATTTGTGCCAACAGATCCGTACAGATTGCCACGCGGACATACTTATCATGCAATGCGTCCATGAGCTTATCGACACCCGGATAAAGCGTCATTTTATTCAAAAATACGCCCCAATAAATCTCGTACATGTCAAGCGCCAGATACAACGGCCTGATATCCAGATATTCCAGCGTTTTTTGAAAATACAGCATTCTGCTGTGGGAAGCTGCCGTCTCGCCCAGATTTTCCTTCGTCGCAATCCTCGCTCTCCGAAAGGCCTCCTCGCTCTGTTCCCCGCTCACGCCCAATCGCTCTACCACAAGCTCCTGTACCCGCTTGAAAGCTTCTTTGTGAAGCGTATGATAGTCATACAGCGTATCGTCCAAGTCAAAAATCACTGCTCTTATCATTTGTCTCCCCCTTATTCCCCTGTTTCTTTCATCTTTCCTCGCTACAAGTTTCAATATCCGCTCAATCCCGCTTCATGATCTCACTGATCACCAAAAGAAGCATGAGCTGCACCAGGCCGTTCACCCCATCCTCCCAGACCGCGCGGCCTCCTGTCAAATCCTCAATTTGCGGAATTGCTGCCGCCGCAAGCTTCGCCCAAAGTCTTCCATTCCTCTTGATCTCCTGCCCGTTAAAGGAAACTTTCTGCCGCAGGGGATCGTCGCAGGAAAGAACGCCCTTTACGTCACGATCCTGTAAAAGTGACAAAAGCGGTTCTACATTGATCCCTACATCCATGATAAACTCTACGCTCAGGCAAATTTCAGAAAGCCTGCCTGCTTTCTCCGGTCTGGCTGCGAGAGTCTCGTCAAAATAACGTATCACCAGATCCGCATACTGTTTCTGGGGATGGATGTACTTTTCCGCATCTGTTCTCCTCGCCTTGATCTGCTCCAGGATCGCTGCCCGTCCGTGTCCCCTGTCACTTTGATCTCTGCACAGCTTCCAATGACAACGCAGTGCTTCATCGGTATCCAGATAAATCTTCATATCCAGCACCTGCCTCATCTGCGGCAAATACAAGGAATGCAGACCACATAGCACCACATAGGGTTTGGGCACCAGCCTGCGCTTCTTTGTAAATGTGCCCGTTTCATGGTCATAATCTGCGCGGTTTACCGTATTATTCCCCCGTAGTACCTGCAAGTCCGATGCCTGTCTGTAAAGATAATTGGCCCGGGGATTTAAGTGGGTCATCTCCTCCCAGTTATGATCGCCCCGCTCCCATTTGTGATCGCCGTCTCCTTCTACGGAAAGCAGCCGCTCTTTGGAAAAAAGCGCCTCCAGAATCTCCAAAAGCCTGCTTTTCCCCGTACCGCTGTCCCCTGCAATACCGATGGTAAAAGGTCTGCTTCTTCTGCGATAGTAAGAATTACTCCCCACACCATAAAGGTACATGCTGACCACTAAGATCAGAAATACACCTACCATCAAAGAAAAAACGATATCCTTTAAGTTTCCCTCCGCAAGTTTGATGCCCTCTAAACTGCTCCCCATAAAATACAGATCCACAAACCGCGTCTGATGGAAAAAAACATAATACAACAGATATAACAGATTAAAGCCCCCATAGACAAGGACCATCTTCCCGCGATTTTCCTGAAGTCTTGCCAGATACAGCATAAAGAAAGGAACGACCCAAATAAACCAGGCGGGCATCGCGGGCACCAGCGCCACAAATACCGAAAAAAGCAGTCCCGTCATACTGATCAAAAGATCGCCATTCATCTGATTGACGCGAAATGCCTGAAAATAAAGGAAAAGCAGCGCCAGCACCGTCAAAAGCAGATGCGCGTTTCCATAATCAAGGTAGACCATATTGATCGCCTGCTGTTCCTTGTTAAACAACACCATATTGAAGAAGCCGGTTCCCCAGAAAGGCAGAATCGCCACAATCGTAAAGAGAATCGGCAGACCTGTCATGCAGACCGCCTTCCGCCAGCCTTTTTTCTTATGCAGATAGAGATAGAAAAGCGGCAGCGCCGCCGCAATGTGCAGTTTAGACGAAAGCGCCAGCGAAAGAAACAGGATGAACCACCACTCGCAGGCAGTCTCCTTCTTCGCTGCCCTGCCCATCTGCGTCAGATAGTAGACCGCACCCACCAAAAACACGGTCGGGATGAGGTCCAGCTGCCCGTGCATGTAGGAAGCATAGAGAATGATGGGCGACAGAAAATATAATACCAGAATATACTTTCTCTTATCTCTGGAAAGGCAGAGCAGAAAATACAGCCCCAGAAGATCTATCAGAAGAATCGGCAGTTTGAATATCAAATTTCGCAAAAAGAGCGGCATACCTCCAAAAAAGGAAACAAAGACACCGCCGATACATTCAATCAAGAGCATAATGGGCGGATAGGGAAAGGAAGGCAGCAGTGCATTATCATAGTAGACCTGATATGGATTTTCCCCTCCCAGAAAACATTTCACAAAGGGAATAAACATCATATCCTGATAATCCGAGGAAAAAAGCCCCATCAAAAGTAACTTAAACAACACCCCCACAAGGATGGACGCCCGCAGATATTTATGATAATTTTTTTCCATGTCGAGCCTGTACAGCATCTTTCAGCCCATATCTCCCTTTCGTGATCCATGTAACTACTTATTTCGTTACCGTCTTTTCTTCTCAAAAGCCAAAAAACCTTTGAAGTAGGCATATGTCTTCTGGTACCCCACATAATCTGCGGGTGTTCCCCAGCCCACATAACGATCAATATCAAAAATCTTTGCCCGATATCCTAAGTCTAACACATGTTTCACCGTCTGGTCTACATAAAATTCTCCGTTGACCCTGTCATTTTCACGGATCATCTTTGCTGTTGCTTCCAAAAAGACCTTTGCCCTTCGAAACCAGAAAGTCGCCACTACTGCAGGATCTTCCATCGGCGTATCGGAAATCGCCTTTTTAATAGACGTGCCTGTAACGTTTCCATCCTCGTCCGTCAACATCCAGCCATAGGCATTGGGATTTTGTAAAACGGCTTCATTATGCCGATAAGTAAAAACAATACAGTCGCATTCTTTGGCAATATTATAAAACGTTTTTTCGTCAATATCCATTCCGTTATCGCAGCCCGCAATCAATAGCGGCTCCTCAGGATCCAGATAGGATTCCGCCAGCATACAGGTGCAGGCCTGTCCCTCCGTCAGCTTCTCGACCGTGATAAACTGCGCCTGCGGATAATATGCTTTGATGGCATCCTCCACGCCATCCTCTTTATGGAAAGTGCGGTCCACGTAAATGACATTCGCACCGTCCTTTGCCACCCCGGGAAGGTCCTTTGTGGCACAGACCACCATAGGCTTTTCCGTGCCGTCCCATCTGTCGATCGTGGGAATCGCAGGCTTGTGCACACGGTACCCCGCATCAGCAAACCGCTGCCCTGCGCCTGCCATGGGAATCAAAACCTTACCTGCGGCCGCATTACCCGATCCGCCTGCTTCCTCAACAGCCGACCTGCTTGTCGTACTTCCGTTCTTTTCATTACGCACAACCAGATTTGTCCAATAGACAAACTCCTGCATATCCTCGGGTGTCCCCCACTGACAAAAATAAGTGACATTTGTGGGAATCCAAACCTTTAAGCCATCCTGCACCATAAAATTATAGGGAAGGCTTGCGTAAAACTCGCCATTGATGGCGCACTCGTCATGCTCCGCCAAGCGCAGACAGTATTTCTCCATCAACTCCCCATTCTTAAAATAGTAGACCCCGGGAGAATGTTTCGCTTGCGTTTTGTCCTTCTCAAACGAATATTTTTCCCGAATTTCCACCAAATCGTCATTTGCATCCGTCAGGCAGGAAGCGTAGAAATTTTTCGCCGGCAGTAAGTTCGGGTGAAATCCCGTATAACAGGGTACCGCGCCATCGCAGTCCCGCTCCTTTGCTTCCTTTGCAAATGCAGCATAGTCCCAACTCATATAAAAGTCGCAGTAATTGATGATAACGCCGTCTTCTTTGTGAAATTGCGCAGCATCACCGCTAATGGTCTGCACACCGTCAGCGTTCGCCCCACATAGCGCACGGTACGCCCGCAGCACATCCCAGACCGGTCCTTTCTTCACCCAGTCCTCGATGGAGACAATTACAGCATCAGGCGCAAGCGCCAGAAGCTTCTCCTTCATGGAAGGATCCTTTTGTAAATGTTCCCCGCGGCATACAAAAATAAACTGCACATCAGACGGATACATCCCTTTCACGATCCACTCAATGATTGGCTTTCCCATCACCGGGATAAAGGGTTTCAATTCCTGATAGCCCGCCGCCACAAAGCGGGAACCGTAACCTGTCATGGGTATGATAATGTTCATAGTTTCCTCCTATACTTTTCCGCGTCCCAATTTAACAGCTCGTCCTGCTGCCCTTCACTCAAATAATTCATGCCCTGAGAAAGATTCGCCGCCTGCACCTGCGCCGCAAAGCTCATGACATTCTCGATCTCCTGCGCCTTCTTCACGCTCTCCGCCAAAATGTAAAAACGTCCCTGATAGCAGACAGTCGCCGGGATTCCGTTATGTTCTATAAAGGAAATGACATCCTCCTTCGAAAAATCTTCGGCTAAAAACAGCGGCTTTTTCGCCCCGTAAACAATGCAGTCCGGACAGAAAGCATGATTCCACGTTTCTTCCTTCAGCACCGACTGCGTCGCGCCTTCGAGAGTCAAAGACATATTCTCTGACAAATAAACGATCTTATCCGCAAGCCCGGGTATCTCCGCAAAAGCCTTCCAGAGCTTTGTCGCGTTCGGATACGCCTCGTAGGGAATCTGCAGATAGGCCGCTATTTTTTGCAGCACAGCTTCCGTCCCTTCGATCACGCGCTCTGCCGTATCGCCACTCACCACCAGCCCGTGGTTTGCCAGAAAAATGACCGATCCGTCCGCTCCCTGCGCCTGCTTTTTGCAAAATTCCTGATAATAGGCTTCTGCCAACGCCGCCCCGGGTTTTTTATAAGGGACAAACACCGCCTCGGGAAACAGCGTGCGCAGTGCGTCCATGCCGCCTGCCCTTGCCGTTAAGATATTTACTAAAGTAGGATGCGAATGCAGGGTGTACTTCCCCGTCACCGCATGAAGGAACGTCTCGATGGAAGCACGTCCGCCCTCAATCTGCGCCTTCGCAAGCAGCTCTTTTCCTGCTTCCTCCGTCAGCACGGATTCCCCGTCTGCTTTGATGTTCTCCTGAAAATAGTCCACGATCAGGCGGTAATCCACTTTAGAATATCCGCTCTCCTCGCTCACATCCGCAAGCTGGATTCCTGAACTTTTCACCAACATGATGTGGTCGTCCGGCTTCATGGAAGTGTTGCCGCCTCCCGCCTGCGCTAAGTCGTTTCGCATTCCTGCGTACTTTGAGATTTGAATAAAGCCCTGCATGGTTTCCTCCTGCTCCTGTTTGTTGTGTCATATATTTCCATTCTACTTGATTTCTATTATCTTTTTCAACCTATTTAAGACAATCTCAAATCAGTCAAAGGCATATTCATACCGACAATCAATCTTATCTGTCCCCTCTATGATACGCGTTTCTCCGCTGTTAATAAACCCATTTCTCTCATAAAACTTTCTGGCTTTCTCATTATCCTTTATAACCCATAAAATAATTTTTTGAATCCCTTTTTTTCTAACCTGCTGAATCAAGTATTCCAGCAGACGTGTCCCGATTCCCTGTCCTACAAAAAAGGGCTCCACATAAAAGTCCGTGATCTCAACTATTTTCTCATCTTCGGAATGACCTTTTATTACGCCTTTGATGATCCCGTCATCATACAGATGCATTCCTTCTAACGTATCAGGGTTTTTCTGATATTCTTCATACAAAGAAACAACCTGCAATTCATTAAATGACACTTCATCGTTCTCAAAAATTGGTCTGTATGCGACTCTTTTTCCAAATACGATGATCTCCGCGATTCTTGGGATATCATGGCTATTCGCCTGTCTGATTACATATGTGTCTTTCATGAATTTTCATCCTCCAAATACCGATTCAGCAGAAAATCCTTATAATCGCCCAACTGAAACGCCTTATTCGACTGCACATTGCCATACTTTTCAGCAAGTTCCTTCAGCGTGACCTGTCTTGCCCGATTTAATGCGGGAATGTCCTCGTCAACGATCCGCCTGATCAATTCTTCCTGACTATCGGTCTTCAAGTTTCCAATCTTCCACTCATTTGTCATATGGGTAAAATTAAAGAACACGTCATAATTATTTGCAATCAGCAAAACGATATCCTTCTCATTATGATGCACCCGGTGTGACGCATCCTCTTTCAATAATTCACAGCATTCCTTTTCCGTGAGAAGCGATTTATAATTCAAAAATGACATTAATATGCTAATTGATATAGGACATATCACTCATTCCCTTGATAATCCTTTTCCCTTCATCATCGACAAACATAAAGGAAACCCCGCCGGCCATTCCAAACAAATCAATTCTGTTTATCGTTTCCACACTAAACCCAAGGAACATGACATTGAAAACACTTAACAAGTCTCCATGAGAAACAAGGATCACATTTTCCTCATTATCTGCTATCATTTCCTCAAAAAAGGGCTGCAGCCTGTTCCACTCGTCCCTGCGGCTTTCTGCATCCGAAAACAGCCTGTCATCGATTGTCTTCTCCTGCATTTCCTGATTTTCGCGAAGCCATTGAACAGATTTCCCACAACATCTGCCCAGATTTCTTTCCCGTAGCTCAGTTCTTAAAATGGGCGTTAACCCTAAATATCCGCCGACGATCTCAGCCGTCTGCCTGGCTCGTAATAAATCAGAGGAATACAACACAAACTTCTGATCCGATAACTCTGCTTTTAACTTTTCACCAATCCTGTTTGCTTGCTGCACTCCTAATTCCGATAGTTCCCAGTCAGTCCAGGAGCCAACCATACCATTTGTATGGTGAACAGATTGTGTGTGTTGAATTGTAATGATTTTCTTCACGCCGATCTCCTTTCACAGCACTTCTTTTTTACCATACAGATGACTGCATGATTCTCTCGTCAATTCTTCTTGTTACGCTATGGGTGTAGGCCGTAAAATATTTCAGCCAAAACCCGCGAGCTGTCGGATTGAAGCTTTCAAAGTCCACTCCCAGTCTGGTATAGCCTTCTCTTTTCAGCACGCCAATAACAAAGTTCAGTAAGTTTTGATATACACCCCTACCCCGATGCTCCGGCAGGCAGTATGCACCATTGATATGTTGATAAGATCGATCCGTTGTGATAAATGTTTCTCCGGGAACCGAAATCTTTAAAAACGCACATAATTCCCCGCTTTGCTTTGCCGCAAAGTACCGCTCTTTATCCTGCAGGGAAATTGCTACAAATTCTTCCAGCGTTTCCGGTTTACGATTCATAAAAAAGGGACTCTCGCAGTAATGGCGGTATAGTGCCAAATGAAGCGGGTAAACCGTATGATATTCGGCTTTTGACAGTTCGACAAACTCATAGCCCGCGCACGGTTCGCAGTCAATCCATTCCATCGGACGAATTGCATCTAAACAGCGCAGACCAAAGCCATAATGAAAAAACTGCTTTTGAGATTCTTCATCATGAGCATATAAGCAGACTGCATGAGAAACGGCCCCTGCTTTGATCCATTTTTTTGCTGCTTCCTGATACATGGCAGCATATATTTTTGTGCGATCTTCAAAAACAGCGGCATTTGCGCCCATCGGAGAAAATACACCCCTTACGTCAGTGGCCCGAAACGCGTTATCAAATGGATCGCAACCGCACAAGAAGCCCACCATTTTCTCATTTTCAAAGGCGGCAACCCCCAACCCGTTTGCAGAAAACCCCTTTAAATCGGGAATGTCACTGATCTGAGGCAATTCTTTTACAAATCGCCGCTCCTCATCATAATTTGCAAGGGCAAGTTCCGTTGCCACTTCGATGTGTTTTTCTTTAAAGTCTAAAATCTGCATTTATATCCTTTACTCTATGACTTCCCAATAACCATTTTTATTGGCTCCATGCCACAGGATTTTCCCCTCCCGCTTCAATTCAGCCAAAATACGCTGCGCCTGCCTTTGTGTAATTCCTAAAGAAGCAGAAAGCGTATTAGCCGACATACTGCCATCCTGCCTTAAAAGCGCTATTATTTTTTCCCTTATTTGTTACGACATTTATTGTGCTGTTTGTCTCACTGATTTCCTTTAAGGCATTACATATCATCTCAAGCATAAACTGAATAAATTCGGTACAATCCCCTGCTTTATCAGCATGCTGCAACACTTTATAATATTCTTCCTGATCTTCCCACTCGTCCGTTACCATCCGCAAACGGATGAAGCAGGTGTCCCAGCATGGATTAACTCTGTCCCCGCATAAACGCCAACATTTCCACTTCGGAAGACTCCCGCCTCCTTTTTAATACAGTTTTCCCTGCGCAAAATCGGATTCGGACGCATTGCGTCATATGTGGTGATCCTACCGACATATTCACCTATTTCAACTATTAAGTTTGTAATTTCCTCATTCATTGTGAATGGGGGTTGATAGTTTTCACTCATGTCGTTTCTGAATCCCCTTGCACTGCATATATTGGTTTGATTATAGCATTTCCATACTTGCTTTTCCATAAAAAGGTAGAACATTGACATTGACGGAAAATATATTGCATCAAACGCCATTTAACGGTATTCTTTTGATAAAGATAGCTTAGGAGGGTAAAGGAGTATCCTTTCAAAAACTTTGACGCTTTGGAATGGAGGTTAATATGTTTCAGTTATTATTGGCTATCATCTATCTTGCTTTTATCAGTCTGGGGCTCCCCGACTCCTTATTGGGTTCCGCATGGCCGACCATGTATCAGGAATTTTCCGTACCCGTCTCCTATGCGGGCGGACTCTCCATGATCATCGCTGCCGGGACAATTATCTCCAGCCCGCAAAGCGACAGACTGACAAAAAGCTTCGGCACAGGTAAAGTAACGGCTGCCAGATGCCCGACCCAAGCGACAGTCGGCAAGTAATTGTTGAACTGACGGAATCAGGTGCTTCCGTGGTTGAAGATCGCAGGGGCGCAATGATTAAAGCGGTCGCAAAAATGCTGGAATCATTAGGCGAGGAAGATGCAGAAGCGTATGTGCGGATACAGAAAAAATTGATAGAAACAGGCGATATTTGGAGATAACATCGGCAGCAACAAAAAAAAGGCACCATATTTTATGGAGATAAGTCCTATGCGAAAAAACGCATAGGACTTGTTTTTTGAACGAGGAGAAGAGATATGAACAAAATTATTGAGGTCAAACATTTTACGAAAAAGTACGGGGATTTTGCCGCAGTGGATGATATTTCCTTTGCCGTGGACGAGGGCAGCATTTTTGCGTTTCTCGGGCCGAAAGGTGCATGAATTTATAGACAACTTTGCCTAAAGATTTGATACCAACACGCCGCTAATCGTTACACGGCGTTGTTGGACTTTATCAGTTCAAGGTTATGTTGATTGTTTTCGATAAACTCAACAATACGCTTGTGTTGGTCGGCAAAGTTAAATTGAATTGTAATCTCGTTGTTTTCGTGGACGTATATAGTATCAATCAATTCTACCAAAAGCCCACGGTCAAGGCTTTTCACATTCTCATGTTTCAAGAATGTTGTCAGATAAGGGTTGTCGTTTCCTACGCCCTTTTCTGATAGCTGAATTTCCGTTTGCAGGTTGGCGATTATGCCCTTTACCTGCTCTGCCTGCTGTTCAAACTTGGCTTTCATTCTAACGTATTCAGCACGGGTTATGTCCCCACATTTCCAGTCCATATAAAGGTTATCTGTAACGCAGGTAAGTTTTTCAAGCTCTTTGTTGCGGTCTTTCAAAAGCTGCTGTAACCGCTTTGATTGGGTGCAGACGGTAGAAGTGTTGTTGATTTCCTTTACTACCTCTGCCATATCCCCCACAAGGGAGATTTGCGCTTGTACGGCTTTCAATACTGCTTCGTATAAGACTTCTTCCTTTATGACGTGCCGGGTGCATTTGTCCTTTGACTTAAAGACGTATGTACTGCAAACATAATAAATATAGGTCTTGTTTGGCTTGTGGCACGTCTTTCTTGTCATGGAGCGTTGACAGTCAGCGCACTTTATCAGCCCGGAGAAAAGGTAAAGCTGTTTCTTGCCCGGTGCGGTGCGTGTGTCCCGTTCCTGTAACCGCTGTGCCTTGTCGAATGTTTCCCGGTCAATGATTGCTTCGTGGGTGTTCTCCACAATGAACCATTCTTCTTTAGGCGGTGCAATCTTCTCATGCACTTTGTAACTGATTACCCGCTGCTTCCCCTGTACCATGTTCCCGATATACATTTCATTTTTAAGGATAGTACAGACGGTGGTAATTCCCCACATACCGTCATTCCTGCTTATTCTTGGTGTCTGCAAATTCAAGCCCTTGCTGTGCTTGTATTCTGTGGGTGTGGGTACTCCCATTTCGGTTAGCTTCTTGGTAATGCCTAACTTACTCATGCCCTCGTCAACGAACCAGTGAAAAATATTCCTCACTACCTCGGCAGCTTCTTCATCAACCACAAAGGCGTTTTTGTCCTCCGGGTCTTTCATGTACCCGTAGGGGGCAAATGCGCCGATAAATTCGCCTTTCCTGCGCTTGGTGTTGAACGTCCGGCGTATGTCGTTGGAAGTCCTTGCGGCGTAGCGGTCATTCATCAGCCCGGTTATGGGTACTTCCATTCCCTGTACTGCGTCCGGGTTCTTGAATGTGTCAAGTGACGGGTCGCCAATGCTGATAAAGCGTACCCCGTATAAGGGGAATACCTTTTCCAAAAAATAGCCTTGGTCGGAGTAGTTGCGGAAAGCCCTTGATAATGTCTTGCAGATGATACAGTTGACAGTCCCGGCTTCCACGTCATGTATCAGCCGTTGAAATTCGGGGCGTTCGTAGTCCGTCCCGGTCAGCCCGTCGTCTGCGTAAACATCAACAATGATATACTCGCCCTCGAAAAATTCCTCGATATACTCCGTGATGATTTTTCTTTGGTTGGTTACGCTCAAACTTTCGTCGTTCCCGTCGTCTTTGGATAGTCTTATGTAGACAGCAATCCTCCATACAATACGGCTTATAGTGGGTTGGTTCTGTGTTTTTCTAATGCGTGGCATTTGTCCTCCAATCCCCCTATAACCACACGTCTATTATACCATAGGACGGAGATTATTTCAGCATTTTTCAACATATTTTTCAACCTTTTTTCAGACCGCCGAAAAAGCTGATTAAGTGGGAATTGAGGTCATTTCCCGCAGGCGCAAAGGACAGACGGACGACTGTTTCCCCGCAGCGGAAACAATACGGGTTCTTTATCTGTTCAAGGTACGCTTTCATGCGTTCCGTGGCAGAAAGCCCCGTGTCAATGGAAACATGGTTTATGTCCGTCAGTTGTGCGGGGTCGGCTGTGTCTGCCCCCTGCCTGCTCATAAAGTCCAGTTGTTCACTATTTATCATTGGCAGCCCTCCTTTCAGAATATCTTTGGATTGCTGTTGTTGGTTTTATTGAATGGGCGAAACGGACGGCTTGGCAGCTCCACGGGACTTGCACCCCTCTCATTCTTATGAGTAGCCGTGTCATACGGGTGTATCATTATGCCAATGTGCGGGTCATGGCGGCGGCAGTTTCCACTTTGCCGCCTGCGGTTCACTGATAGTATCGCTCGCCCCTTGCCGGGGGTCTTGGCGTATCAGCCCGCAGGCTCGCCACACATTGAACGTGTCCGTTTGCCCTATGCTGCGCCGTGCGCTTTCTTTGTCAAAGTTCCGGGGCTTGTCAGCCCGCAAAGGCACACCGTATAGATATGCTTTTGCGGAATGGCAGCAAACAGCGGGCGGTCAGCCCGCCCGTGCTTTTGGTTCTCCTTTGTTCTTTCCTTTAAGCAACCTTAAAGGTCATTACCGTAATAATCAGCTTGGTTTCCAGTCTGCGCCGCAGTTCCATATCAAGCCACGGGTGGGGGCAGCCCGTTTCGTCATACATGGTTCGTGTTGACAGTGTGTTGATGTAGCCCTCGTAATACTTCAACACGGTATTCATTGCGTCCACGTCCCCGGAAACAGCCGACACAATCACGGGGTAAGGGAGTAAACCTTTGCCGCCCTGCAAGTGCGGCGTGTTGGCAGTCGTTTCATTCATCAGCATTTCCCTCCATGAATTTTTTTAGTTCCTGCAAAGAGCTTGTACGGCGGTAGGCTACCGTCCGGCGCAAGAGGTTCAAGTGCGCTGCGATCTCCGTGTCGCTCATTCCCAAAAAGTAATAGAGCAGAATGATTTCAAGCCTGTCCTTTGGCAAGGTCTTTAGTGCTTCGGCTAAAAGCCCGTCCGCAATGAAAATCTCAAATCCCCTTGCTTCAAAGCGGTATGTATCTTTGAAATACTCGTCCCATACGGCTAACTGTGCAAGCATCCCCTGCGGGAGCATGGAAAAGGGTATCTCATACTGCCTAAGTACATTCATGCGCCTGTGGTAGTCGCTGCTTTCGTTCTTCAAAATGCGTTTGCAGTATGCGTCAAAACTGTGCTGCTTGTGTTTTTCTTTCGGGTCTGGCTTCATGCTGCCACCTCCCCACGCCTGCGGAAAAAGTCTGTGCTTTTTTCCTGTGCTGTTATTACTACGCACTGGAAGCCAAAAATGGCAAACTTTTTCAAAAAAAATTTCAAAAACTTTTCGACAAAGCATAAAAAAGCCCGGCTGCTTTTCTTTATCAGTCGGGTGTGTTGAGAGGGTTGTTGTCGTTGGTAAATCGGTGTTTCCCGCCCAAAATGCGGGGCGTTTTTTCGGGTGTAGCTGTCACTAAGAATTTTTTTATGGATAGGCTGCACCTCCTTGATTTTTTGGGAAAGGGCTTGTGCCGCTTTCCAGTAAAAAATGTTACAGCGGCAATATCACGTTTCTATCATGTTTCTATCGGGATTGTATCAAGCCTTTCTGCAAAGCATGACATTTTTCCACATGGGGGAAAGCGTAAAAATGCCACCGTAGGGAAGCCCTGCGGCGGCAGAAATAAAGGGATTGGGACAAGAAAAAACAGCCGGAGCTTTCCCGGCTGCCCGTGTAATTTTTTGTCGCCCATTTCAGAAATGGTTATCATCTTCGATATGCTCCATTATATCCTCGACATTGCAATGCAGGATATTACATAGCCTGTCTATCGTGTTGGTCTGTACGTTCTTATTCTTCCGTAATCTATCCAGTTGGGAACGGTTTACATTGTGGTATGTGTAAAGGTCATACTGTGTTACGCCCTTTTCCCGCATGGTTTCCCAAAGTCGGTCATATTTTATCATTTTTTCGCCTGCCTTTTTTCAGTTTGGTACTTGTATAAAGTCAATTATCCATGTAAAATTAGCTTTATGATAGTGTTCGTGCAATGACACTATACAATTCACGAAAGGAGATAAAAAATGTCACTTAACGATTTTAAGGACTGGCTGTTTAACTTACTGAATGAGGTGGACGCTGATACACTTTCAGACATTGAAACAAAAGATAAACTGAATACATTTCAGTTAAGCATGGCAGACGGCGGCGTGTTTGAAATTGAGTGCCGGGAAGTATAGGGGGCATATGGAAAAAGGCAGCAGAAAACTAACCGTGTACGGAAAGACAAAGCAATTCAATCAGACTGTCCCGCAGATCAGATTTGAGGGGCAATGGCTAAAGGCTCTCGGCTTTTCAGAGGGGGACAAGATAAAACTGGATTGTGAGGAAAACAGAATAACAATCACGAAGCTATCAGAGGAAAACGGGTAGCGGTTAAGGGGGAAAGCCATAGATAAAGCAGGCTGTCCCTCTTTTCCTTTTGTGAAAATTTCAAAAACTTTTCTCATAGTTTGCCATTTGGGGCTTCCAGTGCGTAGTAATTACAGGGGGAAGAATAGCAAGCATAGGGATTGAGTACCCAATCCCGTAAAATCCCCATTCCCCGCCCTGCGGACTTGTGGGGATTTTGCTTGTTGGGAAGTGTCCCAAACCCTCTAAGAAAAACGGAAAGGAAGCGGAGCTATGGCAGAGAGAAAACGGGCTATCCAGTTAAAATTCTATGTGACGGAGCAGGAGCGCACACTGATTGAAAAAAAAATGAAGCTGCTGCAAACGGACAACTTGGGGGCGTACTTACGGAAAATGGCGATTGACGGCTACATTATCCAGTTGGACTATACGGCGGTCAAGGAGCAGACGGCAGAAATACAGAAAGTCGGCGTAAACGTCAATCAGATAGCAAAGCGGGTCAACTCCACCGGGAACGCCTACAAAGAGGACTTAGAGGAAATAAAGGGGGCATTGGATAAGATATGGCAGTTACAAAGATACACCCTATCAAAACTACGCTGAATAAGGCGATTGATTATATCTGCAATCCCGACAAGACGGACAATCAGATTTTGATTTCCTCCTATGGCTGCTCGTATCAGACGGCAGATATTGAGTTTGGCTTTACACTGTCAAAGGCACGGGACAAGGGGGACAACCTCGGACACCATTTAATTCAGTCTTTTGCGCCCGGAGAGGTCAGCTATGAGGAAGCCCACCGCATAGGAAAAGAGCTTGCGGACAAGGTTCTCGGCGGTAAATATGAGTATGTATTGACTACCCATATCGACAAGGGACATATCCATAACCACATCATATTTTGTGCGGTCGATTTTGCGACACACCGCAAGTACGTTTCCAACAAGAAAAGCTATTATCAGATACGGAATGAAAGTGACAGGCTGTGTAAAGAACACGGATTGTCAGTAGTCACGCCGGGGCAGGACAAGGGAAAGAAATATGCGGAATGGGACGCTGAACGCAGGGGGACAAGTTGGAAAGCAAAGCTGAAAGCGTTGATTGACGCTACCATTCCCAAAGCGAAAGATTTTGATGATTTCCTGCGGCTCATGGAAGCGGCGGGCTATGAGGTAAAGCGGGGCAAGTTCGTTTCGTTCCGTGCGCCGGGGCAGGAACGATTTACACGCTCTAAGACGCTTGGGGAAGCCTATACCGTGGAAGCCATAACGGAGAGGATTGCCGGGACGTACCGGGCGAAGCCGAAAGCGTTAAGGCAGGAAAAAGCGGGTATCTCTATGCTGATAGACATTCAGAACAGTATCAAGGCAGCGGAGAGCAGGGGCTACGAACAGTGGGCGAAGATACACAACTTGAAGCAGGCGGCAAAGACTTTGAATTTCCTAACGGAGCATGACATTTCAGAGTATGAGCAGTTGCAGACGGTTCTTGATGAAGTGCATACGGAAAGCGAACAGACCGCCGCCACGCTGAAAGGCTTGGAAAAGAGATTGTCCGACATATCCCTTTTGATGAAAAACATAACCGCATACCAACAGACAAAGGCGGTCTATATGCAGTACAAAAAGGCAAAGGACAAAGAAAAGTTCCTGCGTGGCAATGAGAGCAGCATTATCATTCACGAAGCCGCCGCTAAGACGTTGCAGGCGGCAAAAAACGGCGGGAAGCTGCCCGACTTCAAAACGCTGCATACGGAGTACAAGGAGCTTACGGAGAAGAAAGACAAGCTGTATCAAGAGTACGGGAAGCTGAAAAAGAAAGTAAAGCAGTATGATACAATCAAGCAGAACGTAGATACTATTTTAAGGCAGGCAAGGCAGCCCGAAAAGGAACATAAAAAGGAACGCTAAAAGATTTTTCTGTCCAGTTGTGCTGTCAAAACGTGTTTTCGTGCAATCGGTATTAGACAAAATTTCATTTTTTCCGATATTTTATGTGAAAGCCAAAGGAGGGCATATGATAAAGGTTGCAATATGTGATGATGAAAAGAACATAAGAAGCTACCTTGCTTCGCTTATCAGAGGGCAGAAAGCGGAATGTGAAATTACGGAGTATGCTTCTGCTGATGAATACCTGTCAAGCGGCATGGGGCATGATTTACTGTTCTTGGATATAGAGTTAGAGGGTTCTGCGTCCGGCATGGACGGCAACGCCATAAATGGCATGGGAATGGCAAGACAGATTAGGGGCATGGAGCAGATAAAACAGCCCGTAATCATTTTTGTTACGGGCTATGAAAAGTATGTCTATGACGCTTTTGAAGTGGAAGCGTTGGGGTATCTGGTAAAGCCTGTGAATGAACAGAAATTTGCGGAGGTTTTCAGCCGGGCGCAGGATAAGATTTTATCCGAAACGGAGCAGAAAAAGAAAACCCTGCTTATCCAGTACGCCGGGGCAAACAAAGCCATACCGTTAGACCATATTTATTACATGGAAAGCCGGAAACACAAGGTAGTGCTTTATACCAAAGACGGGGAACTGGAATATTATGCAAAAATCGGGGAGCTTGAAGAAGAATTGCGGGGGCAGTTCTGCCGCATACACAAAGGCTATCTTGTCAACCTCTCCTGTGTGGACGAATACAGCAGGACAGAAATCATGCTTGCAAACGGGGATAAGCTGCCCCTTTCCAAATATAAGTATGAGGACTTTGTAAAGGCATATCTGCGTTTTATGCAGTAGGAGGGACAGACATTGAGTGAAGCGGGTTTTATTCTGGTGGTTGATATAGCGGTTCGGATTGAAATACTTTTGTATGCGGTCTGCATGGCAGCCTTTTTCTATCCGTTTATGGCAGGGAAAAAGGAACAGCGGAAAAGCAGAATCAAAAAAGTGCTTATGGTATTTCTGATTTATACAGTGATGTATTTTGTGAATATGGCAGCTTCGGTATATGGCTGGCTGTGCATGATAATTGTAATTATCCTTTTAGCGGTGGCTTCAAAGTTCTTAGATATGAACAGGGAATTTACATTCTTTTTGGGAGTGATCTTCTTTTGTATCAGAAATTTAAGTGCGCTGATTATGAGAAGCATAAGCTACTTCTTAGACAAACATCTTGAGCAAAAGGCGGTATTCGCAGAAAATTATGAAAATGTTTTTCGTAATGCTGCATGGAATTATGTTTTTGTTGTGGTACTGCAACTTATCCTGTTTTCTATTATGCTGTATGCCGTTGCACGTCTGTTAATGAAAAAGACAATGAAGCTGCATATAAAGGAATTGTGCTATCTGCTTTTAATACCGATAACCGGGATTTTATTTGTCAATATTATTTTTAACATTTTACTAATCGTGAATGAAAATCTGGTGTTTCAGCTTTATGAACAGTTCCCGGTATTTCTTGGGATTGTGCCTGTGGTTGCCGCCCTGTTCTATGCAGGGATTTTGATTACGATAGTGTCCTATCAGAAAATGATAGGCTTGCAGGAGGAAAAGGAAAAATATTTCGTGGAACAGCAGCAGGTTCACGCAATACAAGAACGAATGGAGGAAGTGGAGCAGTTTTATCATGGCATACGCCAGATGAAGCATGAAATGAAGAACCATATGACGAATATCAAAGGGCTTGTCAGAAATGGCAGCTATGGGGATATAGAGCAGTATATAGACCATATGGACGAAAGCATGAATGTATTTGAAATTACCATTAAAACGGGAAATACTGTTACGGACGTGATTGTGAATGACAAGCAGAAAGCCGCAGAGAAACAGGGAATACAGTTTCAGTCGGAATTTTCCTATCCAAAATCAGACGGCTATAATGCGTATGACATAGGGGTTATTATTAACAATCTTCTGCAAAATGCCCTTGAAGCCTGTGAAAAAATGGCAGAGGGGAAAAGATACATTTATCTTTCCGGCAGGCAGAAGAAAAAGTTTTATATGATAAATGTAAAAAATTCATTTGAGGGGGAGGTGATATTTGACACAAAAACCAATCTTCCACTTTCCACAAAGGGAAAGGATATAGCCCTACACGGCATTGGACTATCCAATGTAAAGCGTGAAGCAGATAAATACATGGGAGATGTGGATATTAGGGCAAGGAAAAACGAATTTAGCGTAGCTGTGTTGTTACAGGAAAGGAGAAAGAAATGAGTATTTTAGGAGTAAGTGATGTTTTAGGTGCATACCAATATGCAAACAGGACACAAAAAGCAGGCACAAGCCGAACAGGTTTTACGGAGCAGTTGCAGAAAACAGGGGAAACAGCGAATACATCAAAGGTAGATACCTATACAGAATATTTAAGACAGAAATATGGTGCGGGTGTATCTATCCAGAATGTAGGAAAAGGTCAAGGCAATATAGACCGTATCGGTGCGGGAACTGCGGGGACTGGAAATGTAGTAATTGCACAAAACATTTTGGAGCAAATGGCAAATGACCCGGAGAAAGCGGCTTATTATGAAAAGAAAATACAGGAACATTTTGATTCCCTGCCGCAGACAGAGGCTTTTATGGCAGCAATCGGGCACAAAATTACTTCCTGTGGAGTGGTAGTACATGAGGACGGAACTGTGACTTATTATCTTAGCGGAGAAGAATCGCCCGAAAAGAAAGCAAAGGTGGAAGCTGAACAAAAGGCAAAACAGGAAAAGAAAGCAGCACAACGTCAAGAGAATTTGAAACGTAGTCAAGAAGCGGCGGAGAAACGCAGGCAGGAAATGGAGATAGCATATAGGAAGCAGACTATGGAGGAAGCACTTGCAAACCGTACAATGGAAACAAACAGGTTTACATATACGGCTACATCAGAGGTTATGGGTTCTGTGGCTGCGGCTTATGAGAAGAACATCATGGGAGCAACAGGCATTTTGCAGTAAAACAAAAAATGCCCGGACTTATCATAAGGGGGCAAAGGCGGTTCTGAACGACAGAAGAACCGCAGAAAAAATATTGATATAATCTCTCGGAATCCTGAGTGATTATATCCAGCACAGTTGGTAATGAACAT
>ERZ779627.54-NODE-54-length-47803-cov-32.861083_pt1 | contig 47803 bp, 39 predicted proteins | sample MGYA00514191_ERZ779627 | MGnify/ENA primary metagenome ERZ779627 (study PRJEB29562, sample SAMEA4376705) | mouse gut metagenome | isolation source: Cecum | study: EMG produced TPA metagenomics assembly of the A DSS colitis mouse model was used to assess the... | reverse complement strand
ATTTGATTTGCGGTAAAGCTGCCGTAGGTGGGAACTATAATTCGACGCATGACAGGCTGAGGATTCCAGACAGCCACAATGCCCGCCGGAAAAAGAGAAAGCAATCCGAGAAGCATTCAAATATTTTGGGATGATCTAACATCCAGCAAAATGGAGGTTTCTTATGGATAGATTGATTTCTTGTGAGTTCAACATGGATAATGCCTGTGTGGAACTGAAATTCTTAGATGGCAGTATGATTGCCATTGATACCATCGCCGTGGAGAATGAGGTTGCCGATAATATGTATCAGCGGTCAGAATTGGACTATCTGATCTACAATGATCCGATTGGATATGCAGACTTGATATTGAACGGTGATCCCGAAACCTATTTGAAAACTGTAACTGAATACAAACCGCTTGATAGTTAACCAACACTTTGCCCGTGGGAGAAATTCTGCGGGCAATTTTTTGTATCTTCTCTGTGAACGCTATTGATTTTGATTGTCTAATGTTGTAGACTATATATGAAGTCTAACGGTATAGACAAGGAGGGCGTGAATATGGATTTTCCGAAGATTCACGAAAGTGAATATCGTTTCTGTTTGATTATGTGGGAGCATGAGCCGGTTACTGCTACCCAGCTTGTAAAGCTGTGCCAGGATCAACTCGGATGGAAAAGAACTACGACTTATACCGTTATCAAGCGTCTTGGAGAGCGTGGTGTGCTGAAGAACGACAATGGCACTGTTACTTCTCTCGTTTCCAAAGATGAAGCCCAGGCGTGTGAGATCGATGAACTGGTTGAGAAGAAATTCGAGGGTTCTCTGCCTGCCTTTATCGCTGCTTTTACAAAGCATCAGGCTATGTCCGAAGATGAGCTTGATGAGGTACAGCGCATGATCGACCGCATCAGGAAAGGAGGTTCACAATGAACGAACTCTTTTTGAAAATTATCAACATGAGCATATTGGCAAGCTGGCTTATCCTGGCTGTGCTGATACTCAGGCTTGTTTTGAAGAAAGCTCCCAAATGGGTCAATGTTCTACTTTGGGGTATTGTAGCTGTCAGATTGGTTTGCCCATTCTCTTTTGAGAGTGCATTGAGTCTGATTCCAAGTGCAGAAACCATTCCTCTGGACATTGGAATGGATACTACACCAACCATCAATAGCGGTATAAATGCAATAAACAACGCAGTCAATCCTATTATCGGCCAATCTAACACTCCGATGGCTGGCGCAAGTGCAAATCCGTTGCAGATTACCATTGGTATCTATGAATATATTTGGATTTTCGGCATGATTGCACTGGCATTATATACAGCCATCAGTTACTGGCGTCTGCGCCGTAAGGTGGATACTGCCGTTCGCTACGAGGACAATATTTTCCAAAGTGAGAATGTCGGTTCTCCGTTTGTCTTGGGCATCATCAAGCCGAAAATCTATCTGCCGTTCAAAATGGATGAGCAGGATATGGAACACGTTGTTGCCCATGAACAAGCACACATTCGCCGCAAAGACCATTGGTGGAAACCTCTTGGTTTTCTCCTGCTGACAATTCACTGGTTCAATCCTTTGATGTGGCTGGCTTATGTTCTGCTGTGTCGTGACATCGAGCTTGCCTGTGATGAAAAGGTTATCAAGGAACTCGGAAATGAACAGAGAGCAGATTATACCCAAGCACTTGTGGCTTGCAGCGTAAATCGTCGTATGATTGCCGCCTGTCCTCTTGCCTTTGGTGAGGTAGGTGTAAAGGAGCGTGTGAAATCCGTGATGAATTATAAGAAACCTGCGTTTTGGATTATCATTCTTGCAGTGATTGCCTGTGTAGTTGTTGTGGTCTGCTTTCTGACAAATCCGAAGCAAGACAGTTACACACTGCGAATCGTTGTTCCAGCGGGAAGTCAAGAAGAATTTGTGTATTCGGATGAAGAAGTCAGCACAATCAAGAACTCAATCAAAATATGGTCTGGTGATGGATTGGGTGATACTGAAGTCCTGTTATCTCCGGTCAATGAAACAACAGAAACCGGATATACTGCTACCTATCTTACACATGGAATGCCGGTGGAATTTGATGCTGAAAAAGATACGTGGTTTAAGATTGGTGTAAATATGCAGAACTCCACTGACGAGGACATTATTGTATATGTCGAAGTGGAAAATGTAGAGGTGCGTATTGCTGATGAGGTAAATTCCGTCATAGAGTGGTTTGACTACACAGAGAACCCCTCTGCTATGGATGATGAATCAACTATAAAACTTCCGATATATCCAGATGTTACTTTCAGCTACAACCAGACACAAATAATTGCGTCAAAACCCTTTGACACTTCGGAACTTACTGGCCAAACAATTTTGATTGATGGTATGCCAATATGGAACGCTTATTTTACTGACCTTACTGGGGATGATTTCCCAGAAATCTGTGCAACATACAGCTTTGGTTCTGGAATGATTGATAATCGCATTACCATTTATGACTATGTAAATGGTGTAAGCTATGAACTGTCTGACCGAGGATGTTTCGATTTCGCACTTAGACTGGATAAGCAAGACGGTCATCTGTACGTAGATAAAACAAAGTACAATTCTGAAGAACTGGTAGAAACCGGACGATTGGTTTTCAAGAATAATTGTCTTCAGATTGAAGGCTTTTCTAACGAAGCACATCAGGTGTTCCAAGCTGAAATTCTGGAAATCCATGATGGGTATTATCTTGTGAAACCTGTTGAGGGTAGTTGGGAACTGAGTAGTGCAGACAGAATTGAAGTGCCTATCAGAAATGCTCGGCCGTCACCCGAACCAGAAGTCGGAGATGCAATTGAAATCGAATACTCCGGTGAAATCCTTGAAACTTATCCTGCACGAATTGCGGATGTTTATAGCATCAAAGTTGCAGCAGAAAAGGGTAGACTAAACGGATTTGAACTAAATCTTGCTGGAAATACATCTTTACAAAATAAGATGGTACTTACTGAGGAGGCACCGTATTGGTGTATTTTCGTAAACAATGAAGGTTCTAACAATATTACAGTAGAAATTGGTGGCTATGTCTATGAAGTCGAAGCTGAAACGTATGAACATATCTTTAGGGATGAACTGTGGGATGCTGGCACTTACAGTGCAAGTTTTGCATCTATAAATGGAATGGAAGGAACTGTGACTTGCTATACTTACAAGTACAGGCTGGAAGTTACCGGACGGTTGAATAACGCCGTTGAGGATACAACCTATGTTATTTTGAGCAACATCGAGAATATTACATTTGAACAGGCTTGGAAGGCCAGCGGACTAAGTAGCAATACCGCAGACTACTTCGATCCCGCCGAAGCCGTGTTCATCAATAGGACACGATGAGTATTGATCCTCGTAATACACTTAAATAATAAGTTGAGTCAAGCGCAACCAATGAAACCGCTGCAATTTCCGTAAAATTGCAGCGGTTATTTTTAGAGTTCAAACGCCACCAATGTTTCCTTTGGTAGCTTCTCATTTTCGCAGTTCAGAAGATACGATATTGCCTGATTTGCAAAGCATTTTGTTATCATCGTGTCCCAATCGGCAAGTTGAATGATCTCAGCTGTGCCATTCTCAAAATTAAATGAAATCTCGCCCCATTCGCCGTCGCAGTCTGCTTGGTATTCGTAGATTGCGGCGGCGATTTTCTTTTTGCGCTTGGTTTTGGATTTCTGTTTCAGCCGGACAGCATGGAGCGCACCTTCGGCAACCAGCAGTTCTGTCAGTTTGTCCACCGCTTTCCGGTAGGCTCGCTCTGCACCGCTGGCAGTGCTGCCCTCAAACATAATCGCCAGTTCTTCAAAAGTGGGGCGGTTCTTCCATGAGCCAACTCGCCCACAGGTCATACAGATTGCTAACCGTTTTTCAAGTAAGGTCTGTTCCCGGTAATTCAGCTTCTCAAATGCCCGCTGCACCTTTTCAGCCTGTATGCCGTTCCAGAGGATGTCGGCATAGTTCCAAGTATCGTCAAGGGCAACATCTTCGCCCGTTTCCTCGCCGTCTTCGCCCGTCACATAGAACGGCTGCTGATTGCGGATGCCACGGACTACTTTCAGATATTCTTCCGCAAGGGCAAGGTCGCAGTTGTATTTCTTGGCAAACTCGCTGACCGCATCCTTGGTGTTATGGTACAGCCATGCCATTGACCGCACCATTTTGTAATTGGTCAGAGAGGACACCGACCATTTTTCTTCACCCATGCGGAAACGGAGCATAGCATCCCGGATGAACGGAAAAATGTATGTAGCGTACTCCGCACCCTTGGCGGGGTCATAGTCCATCAGCTTTTGGAGCATTTGCTCTCGGCAGGAGAGCTTTATATCTATAAATCGGTCTGTGTCGTACAAATCGCCGCTATCCACGCCAAGAAAGCTCTTGGTGCGCTTGTTGAGTTGCGGCTCATAATGGTGCAGGAAGAACGAAAAATACATCAAGTTCTTTTCCTGCAAGGCAGATAGGATATACTCATTCAGACTGTTCACCGTTGGCGGCTCCGGTTCCAGTTGGAAGATGCGCTCTGCCACATAGGGGCGGATGTCCGCACCGAATGAATCAACAGGATATTTCGGTATGTATCCGGTCATATTCCATGAAAAATCATTCAGCATAGCGCACCTCCTTCCGTTTTAATAATGTGCGTGAACATTCTGAAGCGGTGTAAGGATGAATCACTTCGGGGGACGATAAAAGAAACGATCACACAGGTCAGCCGCAGTAAGAAATGGGAGTCTAAGCCCGTTCTCGATGAAAACGGGAACCCTATGATGAACGCAAAAGGAAAAAAGATTTTGAAGTCGTCCTACAGTGTGTTGCAGGATGACTTTTTCAATTTTATGCGAAGTGTCGGTTACACCGATGTGGAGCGTGGAGAGCGTGGCAGCACCGAGGAACATCTGACGGTGACGCAGTTCAAGGTACAGGCAGAGCAGCAGCGTTTGGAAGCTGTGACCGGACAGGTGGCACAGGCGGAGAGGGGGTTGGAGGATGCCAAAGCTGCCACGGAGAAACAGAAAAAGAAACTGGAAGCTCTGCAAAAGGAAACCAAGGCGGCAAAGACCATTGCGCTGACGGTGCAGGACATTGAAACGATGGGCAAAAAAGCTACATTCGGGAACAACATCACGCTGACACCGGATGAATGCGACACGCTCAAACGCTATGCGGTCAACGGTGTTATTGCCAATGCTGACAACAAGCGGCTGAAAGAAAAATTGGCTTCCGCAGAAAAGACGGTTTCCATCTGGAAACAGCGGTATGAAGCAGTAAACGAAAAATATATGGAACTCAAACAGAAAGCCCAACCTTTTCTGGATGCACTGGAAATCGCATCCGAAAAGGTTCGGGCTTTTATCAATTCTGTCCTTATCAGAGGAAAGGAAACACAGGAACACGAATACCCTGCCCGGAAGCGTGGACAGGATATGGAACTTTGATGGAGGAAACGCCTATTGAAGAAATATTATGAGGAAGCGAAATATAATGCGGCATTTGACCGCTGTGTGGATGTTATGAGCCAGATGCTCCAGAAATATGGACATCAGGTTTTGGATAAATTGGAACAGGACGCACCGCAGGAAGTGATTACGCAACGTGTACTTTTTGCTTTTGTGGAGAAAAGACGGATGGATTGTAAAAACAGAATTATAAAGTTGCGTGAAAGCACAGGACTGAACCGGAAAGATTTTTGCAAGCTTGTCCATATTCCTTACCGGACTATGACTGAATGGGAACTGGACAACCGCCATGCACCGGATTATGTGCTGTGGCTTTTGGAGTATTATATCCGCAACGAGGGACTTATGGTAAAAAGAATGAATGAGGGAGGTGGAGATTCTGAAAAAGAAACAACTTAAATGCTATCTTTATACAAGAGTGTCCACCTCGATGCAGGTTGACGGATACAGCTTGGATGCCCAGCGTGACAAGCTGCGGAAGTATGCGGCATACGAGGATATGATCGTTGCCGGGGAGTATTCTGACGAGGGCTTTTCCGGAAAGAACATTCAAGGGCGGCAGGAGTTTCAACGGATGCTGAATGACATCCAGGACGGCAAAGATGATGTTTCTTATGTGTTGGTCTTTAAGCTGTCTCGATTTGGCAGAAATGCAGCGGACGTTCTGAACTCTTTGCAACTTATGCAGGATTTCGGTGTCAATCTGATCTGCGTGGAGGATGGCATTGACAGCTCTAAGGATGCAGGAAAGCTGATGATCTCTGTGCTGTCTGCGGTGGCAGAGATTGAGCGAGAAAATATCCGCACACAGACAATGGCAGGACGTGAACAAAAGGCTCGTGAGGGCAAATGGAACGGCGGTTTTGCTCCATATGGATACAAACTGGATAATGGTGAACTTGTTATTGCCGAAGATGAAGTAGAAGTTATCCGAGTAATCTATGATCGTTATATTCATACAAACGAGGGTGTTGCAGGAGTTGCAAAATATCTGAACCGCAATGGTTATACTAAGAAACTAAGACAGAATAATACCATTCCGGGATTTTCAAGAGATTTTGTGAAAAATGTATTGTACAATCCTGTTTATATGGGAAAGATTGCTTACGGCAGACGAAGAACAGAAAAGAAACAGGGTACAAGAAATGAGATGCACGTGGTTGAGCAGTCGGAGTTCCCGGTTTATGAAGGACAGCACGAAGCTATCATTTCCGAAGAAGATTGGTATCTGGCACAGGAAAAGCGCAAGATCAATTCCTTTAAGCGGGAAAAGGTCAACAATCCAGACCATGCACACATCCTGTCCGGTATCTTGAAATGCCCATGCTGCGGCAAGAGTATGTACGGTAATATTGTCAAGGCACACAGCAAGGACAAGAAAACAAGATATTATTACTACTGCAAAAATACGGTTACACCTACCGGGCATGAGTGCAGCTTCCGTCTGAATATCGAGCAGATGGAAATCAACAAATTTGTGGCGAAGGTCATTTCCGCTATGGTCAACAATCCACGGTTTGTAGAAGCAATTCAGACGAAAATCGGAACAGCAGTTGATACAGAGGATATGGAAAAGCAGATTGCTGTCCTGCAAGGGCGGCTAAAGCAAGCCTTTGGAACGAAAAACCGCTTGGAGCGTCAGATGGATACCTTGGATATCAATGATGCCCACTATGACAGAAAGATTTTGGACTTGCAGCGCCGCTATGATGAGCAGTATGATACCATAGAGGAAATTGAAGTTCAGATTGGTGAGTTGCAAGGGCAGATCCGCAGCATCCAGCAAGAGAAAATCTCTGGTGATAACATTTATCGACTCTTACTGGCATTTGATGAGGTCTACCATTCCGCAACGGATTTCCCCGTACCTGTTGATGGCGAGGAAGTGAAAGAACTTCCCTTGGAAACTGAAACAACTGTCGAGGCGGTTTGCCTTTTGTCATAACGCTATCGTAAGCGACATATCGAGGCGAACCAACAATGGACGGGAGAGATCTGACGGCGGCGGAGAAGAAGGGCGGCAATGGAGCAGGCAAATATATGGATATATGGAATGAATGTCGGAATAAGCTAAAGGATGATGCATTGGTGGAGTCTGCTTTGCCGAAGAAATGCGTGCATTTTTACAACCGTTATTGTGCGGAGAAAGCTCTGCATCCAGAAGAAAAAGTTTTTGGAAGCGTCATATGATGTGTACGAAAGCGCCGGGGGAATATCGGTGGTATTGCATTGTTCAGATGATGATTATCGCCTGGATTTTTCCTGCGATGGCCTTTCATGGAGACTGGCGTTTATGGAATGCATCACGCTTCCGGTTTTGGGTATGGAAGCCGTTCCATATTCTAAGTTTGTACCTCTGGGAAAGAAGAAGCGATGACGATGTTTTGCGATGGCAGGGGAGAGTACCTGTGCGCAAAATCCTGGGTCCCGTTTTACAGTGCCGGACTTTCCTATATTGCCTACTGCGCCTGGTACAAAAGCAGAATGAACGGAGAAAACGTTGTGGTTCAGGAGTTTCAAGAATACAGATGCGCAGTGGTAATTTACAATCATATGTGGAGAAACGTTTATTTTATGGCAGCGCATTTTAAAGCCTATCATTGAATATGCGGAATATATGGAATGATTTGAATCCATTTGGAAAGATCGAGCGGAAAATGCCGGTTGAAAATAGATTTTATTTATAAAGACGAGGATACAACGTTGATTTTCAACAAGAGATCGACAGATGGAGCCAATGGCTCATAAAAAAATGGGAGGAATTATGACAGAAGCCTGTTTTGATGAAATGCAAATCAGTTTAGATTGGGATACAGACCCAGAGGAATACAGACGAGACCGCCTCCGCTATGAGAGAAGGCAGCAGCGGCGGCTTGCAAGACTGCGGCGTGAAAAACAGAAGCGTATGCTGGCGGTGCTTCTCCTTGCTTGCCTGCTTGGTGCAATCGTTGTCCTGCGCGTTGTGGCAGTTAGATTTGACGGAAAAGTGGCGGAGGAAAGCACGCTGCAATCGCAGGAAATAGCAGCCACGAATCAGCCTGACGGAACAGGAATCGCGGAAATAGCGAAAAAAATCACGGAAGCAGCAGGGATATCGGTAACGGAAGTGGAAAAGATAGGGGAGAGGATTGCGGAAGAACCCGAGATAGAGGAAATGCAATCAGAAGAAGCAACGGTTGAGGCAGAGACCGCAGTTTACCGTTTCGCACAGACAGAGGATACCGCCTATATTGACAGTGCGGACGTGATCAGTTCCTATGCCATTTTGGTAGATGAAAGTACTGACAACATCATTGCCTCAAAGGGGGCGAAGGAGAGAATCATGCCCGCTTCCATGACGAAGGTCCTGACAGTGTTGGTGGCGGCGGAACAGATTCCCGAGGAGAAGCTTGACGATACCTTTGAGATGACGCTGGAGATCACGGATTATGCCTATGTCAATGACTGCAGCTCCGTAGGTTTTTTGGATGGGGAAGCAGTATCGGTGCGTGATTTGTTTTACGGGACGGCCATGCAGTCCGGAGGGGACGCAGCGCTGGGGCTGGCCTGTTATGTGGCGGGTTCTCAGGAAGCCTTTGTGGAACTGATGAACCAAAAACTGGAAGCACTCGGTATCGCGGACAGCACGCATTTTACCAACTGTGTCGGGCTTTATGACGAGGCGCATTACAGCACGGTCTACGATATGGCGGTCATTATGAAGGCGGCAGTGCAGAACGACTTTTGCAGGGAAGTGATGTCGAAGCATATTTACACCACAAAGCCTACGACACAACATCCCGAGGGGATCGAGATCTCCAACTGGTTCCTGCGGAAAATCGAGGACAAGGATACGGGCGGCGAAGTGCTCTGCGCCAAGACAGGCTTTATCGTGCAGTCCAAAAATTGTGCCGTAAGCTATGAGATGTCTGCCAAAGGAACGCCGTATCTTTGCGTGACGGCGGGTTCTAACAGCAGTTGGCGGTGTATCTACGATCACGTGGAGATCTATAACAGGTATATCCCGTCAGAATAAACAGGAGTGGCAGAGAAAGGCAAAGCATGCTGAAACTTTTAAAGATTGCGGTCGGAAGCGCGGCGGCTATTTTCTTCGCCGATTTGCTGGGCCTTCGTTACAGTACGGCGGCGGGTATCATAACGCTTCTGACGATTCAGGATACGAGTCGGGAAACAATTGTGATTTCTGTAAAAAGAATCTTCGCTTTTTTGGTGGCGACGCTTCTTTCTTTTCTGGTGTTTCATCTTTTCGGATATCATGTATTCTCTTACGGTATTTTTCTGTTTCTTTTTGTTGCTGTCTGCGGCCCGCTCCGTCTTTCAAATGCCGTCTCCACCAATGCGGTGCTGGCTACGCATTATCTTCTGGAGCAGAGTATGAGGCCGGTGCAGATTGGGAACGAAGCGCTGCTTTTGCTGATCGGGGCGGGGATCGGCACGCTTTTGAACCTGTATATGCCCGGAAAGGGAAAAGAGATCCGCGTAATGCAGTACCAATTGGAAGAAGATTTGCGGGCGGTGCTTTTGCGGATGTCGGAATATATTGGGAAAGAGGACAAGTCGGATTATACGGGCAGTTGTTTTGACAAACTGCAAACAGATATAGAGGCGGGCAAGAAGCAGGCTTTTGCCTACATGAACAACACCTTCTTTCAGGAGTCCAAATATTTCATCGACTATATGAATATGCGGGAACAGCAGACGGTCGTCCTGCGGGATATTTATAAGAAGATCATCAGTATGCAAACCATCCTGCCGCAGACCGTGCAGGTGGCAGAGTTACTTCGGGAAACCGCTGTGACTTTTGGGGAATCCAACAATGCAAAGGAGCTGCTTGCGAAGCGGGAGGAAGCGCTTTTACAGATGAAGGATTCCGAGCTGCCGCGTACAAGGCAGGAGTTTGAAGATCGGGCGGTGCTTTATGGCATCATGACGGACTTAGAATACTTTTTACAGTTGAAGGAGGAATTTGCCGATTCGCTGACACAGGAGCAGATCGGGAGGTATTGGGGTGAAGCAGAATGAGGACGGGCTCTTTTCAGATCGAAGGCATCTGTGTTATACTGTGAGAAGCGGGAGGAAATGGCTATGCCAAACACAAATACGACCAAGGCCGCGTTGGGAGAATCCCTGAAAAAACTGGTTTTGACAAAGCGGCTGGAGAAGATAACGATCAACGATCTCACATCAGACTGCGGCATCAGCAGAATGGCATTTTACTATCATTTCAAGGATATTTACGATCTGGTGGAGTGGCTTTGCGTGGAGGACGGAAAGAAGGCATTGCAGGGCAAAAAAACCTACGAGACCTGGCAGGAGGGAATGAGCCAGATTTTCGAGGCGGTTCTCGAGAACAAGGCGTTTATCCTGAATGTGTACCGCAGTATCGGCAGGGAAAAGATCGAGAGTTATCTATACAAATTTACATACGATCTGGTAAAGTCGGTGGTGGAAGAAAAATGCCGGGGCAGCGAGGTATCGGCGGAACACAAGGCCTTTATCGCGGATTTTTATAAATATGGGATCGTGGGCATCATGCTCGACTGGATCGGCGGCGGGATGAAGGAAGATTACGGGAAAATCGTAGAGAACATGGGCGTTATGCTGCACGGCAATATCGTGCGTTCCATTAAAAATTTTGAAAAAGCCGAGAGCGGAGACTGAATCAGTTTACATAATATGTGGCAACTGCTGAAATTGGTTTACATAACTATATTTGCAAAGCTGTTTTACTAAGCAAGTAAGGCGGAATGATAAGTTTTTTATCATTTCGCCCTTTTTGTCATTTGGAATCGGCGCGAAGAATGGCTATGATAGCCCTAGTAGCAAAATTAAAAGCAGGAGAGAAAGGCGGAATTTATTATGGCAAATAAGAAAAACATCGGACTTGGCGTGGCGGCTGTGGCGGCAGCAGGAGCGGGCGCGGCGCTGGCGGCGAAAACCTTGCAGAAGAAAGCACAAGTAGGATCCGCGTCTGGACAGGCGGAAGACGGATTGGAGAGTGGGGAGGAACTTTCTGCAGACGAAAAGCGCCGTAGGAGAAAATATACGGAGCTGGACTATCGCAACACGGAGCTTGGACGGTACGATAAAAACAGCAAGGGTATTTATTACAGCAACGGTAACTACGAGGCATTTGCAACGCCGAAAAAACCGGATGGGGTTGACGAGAAAAACGCCTATATCGTGGGCAGCGGTCTTGCCTCCCTGGCGGCGGCCTGTTTTCTGGTCCGCGACGGACAGATGCCCGGCAGCCATATTCATATTTTAGAATCCATGGACATTGCGGGCGGCGCCTGCGACGGCATAAACGACCCGAATAGGGGGTATGTGATGCGCGGCGGCAGAGAGATGGAGAACCATTTCGAATGCCTGTGGGATTTGTTCCGCAGCATTCCTTCCATCGAGACGCCGGGCGTGTCGGTGCTGGACGAATATTACTGGCTGAACAAGGAGGATCCGAACTATTCCCTCTGCCGTGCCACGGTAAACAGGGGGCAGGACGCCCACACGGACGGCAAATTCAATTTAAGTCAAAAGGGCTGTATGGAGATCATGAAGCTCTTTATGACAAAGGATGAGGACCTCTACGACAAGACCATCGAGGACGTGTTCGATGAGGAAGTGTTTGACTCCACGTTCTGGCTGTATTGGCGCACCATGTTTGCTTTCGAGAACTGGCACAGTGCATTGGAGATGAAGCTTTATTTCCAGCGCTTCATCCACCATATCGCGGGACTGCCAGATTTCAGCGCCCTGAAATTTACGAAATACAATCAGTATGAGTCACTGATCCTGCCCATGCAGAAGTATCTGGAGGCAGCGGGCGTTGACTTCCAGTTTAACACCGAAGTGACCAACGTGATCTTCGATTTTGAAGGAGATAAAAAGATAGCCAAGGCCATCGAGTGCAAGGTGAAAGGTGTGGAAAAAGGTATTATGTTAACCGAAAACGACCTTGTCTTCGTGACCAACGGCAGCTGTACGGAAGGGACGATTTACGGCGACCAGAATCACGCGCCCAACGGGGACGCGGAGGTGCGCACAAGCGGCTGCTGGAGCCTCTGGAAAAATATTGCGAAGCAGGATCCTTCCTTCGGGCGTCCCGAGAAGTTCTGTTCCGACGTGGCGAAGACAAACTGGGAGTCCGCGACTGTCACCACGCTGGATGACAAGATCCTTCCTTATATCGAGGCAATCTGCAAGCGCGACCCGAGAAGCGGCAAGGTGGTGACCGGTGGTATCGTGAGCTGCCAGGATTCCTCATGGCTCCTTAGCTGGACCATCAACAGACAGGGGCAGTTCAAAGAGCAGGATAAGAAGAAAGTCTGCGTCTGGGTGTACGGTCTGTTTACGGACGTGGAGGGCGATTATGTGAAAAAGCCCATGAAGGATTGTACCGGCAAGGAAATCACCCAGGAGTGGCTCTACCATCTGGGCGTGCCGGTGGAGGAAATTGACGAACTTGCAGAGAAGAGCGCAGTGTGCGTGCCTACCATGATGCCTTATATTACCGCATTCTTCATGCCGAGAACAGCGGGCGACAGGCCTGACGTGATTCCCGACGGCTGCGTGAATTTCGCGTTCCTTGGCCAGTTTGCACAGACCCCGAGAGACACCGTGTTCACCACAGAGTATTCTGTCAGAACCGCTATGGAAGCCGTTTACGGGCTGCTCGGCGTGGACAGGGGCGTGCCGGAAGTGTGGGGCAGCGTTTACGATATCAGGGAGCTTCTCTCCAGCAGCGTGAAGCTGATGGACGGCAAGTCCCCGCTTGAAATCAATCTGGGACCACTGAACCCGGTGAAGAAGCTTCTACTGAAGCTGGTGAAAGGCACAGCAGTGGAGAAGGTGATGCGGGATCAGGGTGTTTTGAAAGAGTGGATGTAAAACTATACTACAATGGGAGAGTTTTGAAGAAAAGACTGGAAACAGGCGGCGCGGTTGTGCTGCCTGTTTCACTATACATTGAGTATCATAATGGTTAATATATTAGCTAAAAGCCTGGTGGCGTGGTCAGGCTGTCTCTGTTATGGCGCGAGACTACCTGATGATTTCCAACATAGTGGAAATGTCCTCTGCCGCCATCGACACTTTTGACTTTTCGATCAGGATATTTCCACCAGTCATAATGTAGGACGGCATGATCCGTATCCCTTCATAATAGATTTCGCTGTTTCGCAGTTTGTAGGTGGAAACGGCGGGCACCGCATTTTTCTTTGATGCCTTTTTCGTAATCATGTTAAAAGCTTTCTTTGCCACATCGCCCATAAGCATAATCACCTTTACGTTGGGGAGCAGCGAAAGCTCCGCTTCCAGGTAAGGCAGGCTGTTCTCGATGCTGCCCTTATCAATGTTGTATTCTGACTTAGGTGTTTTTACGGCGTTTGTGATATAGATTCCCTTTTGCAATATGTCCTGTATGGAAGTGACCTTCGCCCCTGCCATCTGGAAAAGGGGTATCGTTGTTTTCAGATAATCGGCGTCGGCGGCTCCGTAAAAATCCTGTATGGGGTCGGAGGGGACGACTTCATTGATCATAATTGCCTTGATTGTGGGCGGGTCAATTTCAATATTGTTTAGATAGATGCCGCTTGCCGTACTTAATTTTGTTTCAAGTTCCGTTTTTATATTCATATCTCCATGCTCCTTTTTACAGCCTGTTTGCTGATAGGATAACACAAAAAAGCTGACATCCTGCGTCAACTTTTTGGAAAAGGAATAAATGTATAAAAAGCATGAGTTTTTAATACTGCTTTAAAATTTCCCCCAATGGGTGCAAAATTGTAAAAGAGTATTAGGGCAATACTTCTAATAGTTCATACAAATTGTTAATGCTATCCGTTTCCTTTCTTGCGTGCTGTACCCGGATAAATTTACAATTAGCATTGTAAGCGGTTTTCCTATCCTTTTCTTCATCCCCAATAAAAATCAATTCTGTGATTGGTATGGTGAATTTTTCGGCAATCATTTGTAATCCTCTGCAGTTCGGCTTTCGATATCCCGAAACAGAGGAGGAGACATAATAATCAAAATAACCCAATAATTCTGAAATATCCCGTTTGAAAATTTCATCGGGCATTGCACAGGGTAAATCAGTCAATGCAGCTATCGCATATCCCCTTTCCTTAAGCGTATGTAATATATTTGTTGTTTCCGGATATATTTCAGCCTTCAACTGTAATCCATTCCAGAAAATTTCTATACAGCTTTGGAGCGCGATATCTATATGCCACGGTTCCAATACTTTTGTGAAAATATACTCTGGGGAATACTCAATCTCCCGACCACTAATGCGTGGGTTAAATTCCTTTAACATTTGCACTGAATTTCCTATAATCTCTTGTGAGATGTTGATATTGTATTTCTGAATAATTGATTCAAATCCTTTATAGTAGAAATCCACCCACGAATAAGGCATTCCGACATACTGCATTATTGTTCCGCCCAAATCAAAAACTACTGTTTTCATAGTTACTTGGTTTCTCCCATTCACAATTTTAGATTACCAGTCAGAATTTTCACAGCCTGTTCTACATCCTTCAGTGTCAGTCCTGTGGTCGGGTCCGTTTTCACCTGATGCTGTCTGACCTGATCATTATGCAAATCAAGATCGTCGAGAACGACCCATGCCGTAACATCATTATGTAAACCTATCCACGACAGAATCTCGTCGGCCTTTACCAGACTGAACTTCTTTGTTTTTCTGATTTCTTCTGTGGTCAGATCCGGGGTTACCCCGCTTATATACAAGTTTTCTTTTGCTAATAGCTCCGCCAGTTTCCGCGCTTCTGTGCATAGCGGTTTTAATTCGGCGTCAAACCAAAAACGCCAGCCGGAATGAAGAATGATTTTCGCATCCGTCTCTTTTACCAAACGTGCTAGCAGTTTGATTTTTTCCTCATCAATCAATGTGCCGTCACTGATTTCTGTCTGGTGGTTCTCATTCCAAAAATTAGAATTGAGCACGCCGTCGATGTCCAGGAATAAAACGTTTGACATAATTTTGGCTCCCTCTGTGAGTGTATATGTAGCAACATTTTTCAGGTCATAATGAACTACATCGGCTTCAGATTCCGATTCAGCCTGTCCACCATCCACGCGATTCGCTTTTCCCGTCCGGCATCTGTCTTGGCGTCGAGATACGCTTTCGTGTATGTTTTCTTCACGGAAGGGGACATTGCCTGAAAGTTTGTGAAGGCTGGCTCGTATTCTTTCAACAGGGCGGAGAGCATTTCAATCTGCTCCTCCGTAACTGCCGCGGGTTTTGGCTTGTCCCACTGACCGTTCTGCTTCGCCTCCTCGATTTTCTTCCTGCCGAAGTCGGTCATAATGCCCCGTTCTTCCAGTTCTTTGACCAGCGCCTTGTTCTTCTCCGACCACTTGCTGTTTTCGCGGCGTTTCGAAAAATATTTCTGATAACTTTTCACGTCGATGCTCTGCATCTGTCCGTCGATCCAGCCGAAGCAGAGGGCTTCTTCCAGAGCTTCCCCGGCTTTCAGGGTTTTTGGACCGTCCGCCTTGCCAAATAGGAGCCAGACGCCGTCTTCTGAGAGACAGTTCTCGGAAAGCCAGTTTCTAAATTCTTCTCGGGTGGTAAAATGTAGGATATTATCCATGAAGTGGTCTCCTTGTGTGTTTTTAATTTTGTATAATATGTTGCGTCAGTCTTGGTGACAATAAACTATTGATGAAGTCTGCATTTCTCTTCAAGTTTTCTGTACATAGAAAATGGGGCGGAATCTCCGCCCCACTGTTACGCTCGCGCTTAGAGTGGCGAAACACTCGCTTATAACTGTCTCGCTTAAGGGCTGTGATATAATTTCCTTATAGCAATAGTTTTACAGGTCATAATACATCATAAACTCCGCCGGCGTAGGAATCTGTCCTGCCTCCTTTGCCTCGGCGCGTTTTCTTGCAATCCACACGTCGATCAGCCGCTCCGGGAACACCCCGTCCTTCGTCAGATAGTCGTGATCCTTCTCCAGCGCATCAAGTGCTTCGTCTAGCGATTTGGGCAGACCTTTTATTTTCTTCTGCTCTTCCGGGGAGAGGGTGTAGAGGTTAAAGTCGTAAGGCCCCCAGCCGCTTTCCGCAGGGTCGATCTTCTTTTCAATGCCGTCCAAGCCCGCCATCAGGATTGCCGCGTAAGCGTAGTAGGGATTGGCGGTGGCGTCAGGGTTTCGCAGCTCGAAACGCTTTGCCTCCGGGGATTTCGCGTAGGCGGGAATGCGGATGACCGCGCTGCGGTTCGATGTGGCGTAACCGACCGTCACGGGAGCCTCATAACCGGGCACCAGTCTCTTGAAAGAATTGGTGGAAGGGTTGGTGAAAGCGCACAGCGACGCGATGTGTGAGAGCAGTCCGCCGATAAAGTAGTGGGCGGTCTGGCTTAAGCCGGAGTAGCCGTTCTCGTCGTAGAAGACGGGATTGCCGTCCTTTTTGAGAAGCATATGTACGTGAAGCCCGTTGCCGGCTTCCTTGTAGATGGGCTTGGGCAGGAAGGTAGCAGTCTTGCCTTCGCGAGCCGCCATGTTTTTGATGATATATTTGATAATCATGGTGTTGTCAGCCATGGTGGGCATATCGGCGAGCTCCACCTCGATCTCCATCTGACCGGGACCGCCGACTTCGTGGTGGTGATACTTCACCTTGATACCCCATTTTTCCATTTCCACACACATACGGCTGCGCAGATCGTAGCCCACATCTTGCGGCGCGGCGATGTGGTAGCCGCCGTGGGTCACTTCGTAGCCGTTGTTGCCGGGCGTATCAAGCCTGCAGTTCCATTCAGCCTGTCTTGTATCTATTTGGTAAGCGCACTGTCTGGGCGACACCTCGTAGCGGGCGGAGTCGAACAGATAAAATTCAAACTCGGGTCCGATCACCATCTCATCCGCGACGCCGGTTTTTTTCATATAATCCATGGCGTGGAGGGTGACATTTTTCGGGTACTGGTCGAAGGGTGTGTTCTCGCCCTTTCCGATCACGCAGACGTTGCCGCACATGGTCAGTGTGGGCACATCCGCAAAAGGATCCACATAGGCGGTATCGGGGTCCGGCAAAAAGACCATGTCGCTTTTTTCAACGGGTGCGTATCCGTAGTTGGAACCGTCGAAGCCGATTCCGTAGACGAAGACGTTTTCATCAAACCGCTCCACCGGTATGGTGATGTGACGCCAGCGTCCGTCGATGTCGGTCATTTTGAAGTCGATCATGCGGATCTCCTTCTCCTGACACAGTTTTCTGATTTCTGCACTTTTGTCCATAAGCGTATATCCCTTTCTGTGTGATTCCTGTGCGGAATCTGAATTGTATGTATAACAATACTATACTATAGAAGAAGTAAGACGGTAAAGTTGAAAATCATAAACTGCGCAAATTTCAGAAAATTTTGAATTATGAAAATGATATATGGGCGCGGCGATGGGGAGAAAGATGGACGAAACGGAAAGGAAAGGAAAACCATTGAAAAGGCGGGCAGGTGAGTGTTATACTGGAAATACTGGAGGTAAGATTGAAAATTATAATTTTCAATCGCGAGATTTGTGTCTGCGCATTGCTTGACACAAACTCGATTATGCGCAAAAATGGGGTAACTTATGAAAACAAGAGAGGAAGCTTTGCGTTACGGAATGTCTTTTGCGGGCGTTTATTTGGATGCGCCCTTTCATGACGATAACTGGGTGTTGGTAAGATGCAGCAGTAACAGAAAGGCATTTTTGTGGACATATGAATATGAAGGGACCATGCGCATCAATATCAAGGTAGATCCCGAATGGCGGGACTTCTGGCGGGGGGCTTACGAGGCGGTGCTACCGGGCTACCATCAGAACAAGGAGCACTGGAATACGGTGCTGTTGGACGGCACGATTCCCAATGAGGAGATCAAGCGTATGATCGCGGAGAGCTACGATTTGGTGTCGGGGAAAAAGAAAAAAGAGGGAAGAAAATTCCATGAGAAAAAGAAACGTTAGGAGAAACGGAAAGAGTGCGCTTGCCTTTTTGCTTGCAGCTTTGTTGTGGGCGGAGGGAACGCTGGGGAGCGCGTATGCTGCGCCGGAGACGGTGTCGGAAAATACGGCTGTCACGGTCCCAGAGGAAGACGGCCGGGTGCCTGTAGACGGGGAGAATCCTGCGCCTGAGGAGACAGAACAGCCAACGGAGGGGGAAGCCCCCGCGCCTGAGGAGACGGAGAAGCCTGTGGAAGGAGAAAATCCTGCACCGGAAGAAGCAGAGCAGCCAACGGAAGGGGAAGCTTTAGCACCTGACGAGAGTGTCTCGGAGAATACGTCTGATGTGGGGGAGGAATCTGAGGAAAGCGTCTCAGAGAATACGTTGGAGTCCGATGAAGAACTTCTGCCGGAACAGATTCCCGGAGCAGAGGAGGCGCTGGGAGAGCCGCCGTTTATGACGGAAGATAGCGGCATGAATGGCATTATGTCCTATGGGAATAATGTTATGTCAACTAAAGAGGGCGATACCACCTTACAGACGCCGAGTACAGTGGATATCATTGCCCGCTATAAGGCTTCTTCCTGGAATATGACGATGTCGAATACCTACAGTGATAATCCTTCTACGAAAAGCCCGTACAAGGCGGGGCATTTGTCGGATGAAAGCCTGCATAATGCCTTGAATCTGTTAAATTTCATCCGTTATGTGGCAGGGATTCCGGCTGATGTCACGCTGAACGAGGATTACATTGAATTGGCGCAGGCGGGTGCGTTGGTGAACTGTGTCAATAATGAATTGTCACATACACCGAAACAGCCGAGTGGATTTCCGGATGAACTTTACGAAAAGGCAAAAAAAGGGTGTGGCAGCAGCAATATTGCATATAATTACGGTAATATGGCGCGGTCACTGTTAAACGGCTGGATGTATGACGGGGATTCCGACAATATTGGTGTCATGGGACACCGCAGATGGGTGTTAAACCCGTCTATGACGCAGACGGGGTTTGGTGCAGTGGGAGCCTACTCCGCCATGTATGCCTTTGACAGAAAGGGCAGCAGCATCACGAATTATGTGGCCTGGCCCGCCCGAAATATGCCGATTGAGCTGATGAACGGTTCGGGGACGCCCTGGACGCTGAGCCTGGGAAACGATTATAAAACGGCGGAGCGGGGGCAGGTGACCGTGACCCTGAAAAATGTTTCTACAGGAAAGACCTGGACCTTTGCGGAGAAGAAACAGGACGGGTATTTTCAGGTGAATAGCGGCGGGTATGGAATGCCCAACTGCATTATCTTTCGTCCAAATAACATCAGTTATGATAAAACATCCCAGTTTTATGTGAGCGTCACCGGACTCAAGGACAAGGATGGCGAGGCGGCGACGTTAAGTTATTATGTGGATTTCTTTTCTTTGTCAGATACGCCGAAGGAAGTGGAGCGGGTGAACCTGAGCACGCAAAACCTTCATCTTCTGCTGGACGATGCGGAAGGGAAGGAGCAGGCGGCGCTTTATGCGACTCTGAAGCCATCCAATGCGGCGGATAAGACTCTGACATGGACGAGCTTAAAGGAAGATGTAGCGACGGTGGATAACAATGGTACAGTGACGGCAAAGGGTGTGGGGGAGACCACAGTCACGGCCACGGCCGCAAACGACGTGCAGGCTGCCTGTACCGTTAAGGTATCCAAGTACACACTGTCAGCGGAGGGGATCGTATCCGGGGAACAGGCGGACTCCTACAGCCTGGCGTTTGAGCTTCCGGGCGGGGATTCCCGGGGGATGGAAAAGAAGCTGACGGTTATGGACGGGAGTGCACCCGCTGAGGATACCATTTTGTGGACCAGTGAAAACGCGAATGTGGCCTCTGTGGATGCGGACGGCGTCGTCACACCCGTGGGTGTGGGCGAAGCCAGGATCTGGGCCAATATCGATAACGGGCTGAAAATCCTTTCCTGCGAGGTGACGGTAACAAATGCCGAACTGCCGACGATGCAGATGCGGGAGGGCAGTGTCACGATGAGCCCGCAAGAGGAAAGGCAGCTGCGGGTTTATCTGAGCCCGGCGGGCACAAAGTGGGAAAATGGTGGAGAGAAGTATATCAAATGGAAGTCCTCTGATCCCGGCAAGGCTGTCTTTTGGTATCGGCAGGAAAACGGAGGGATGATATCAGGGGAGGAACTGATTGGCGGGAACACGGTCACGGTACTGGCGCTTGCCGCAGGTACCACAACGATCACGGCCGAGATCGTGGACGAAGCAGGAAATCCGGCCGCAGGAATAGATGCGGCGCAGGGCAGGGGAACGGCTGCCTGCGAGGTGACGGTACAGCAGATGGCCGAGCTGCCTGCGGACAGCCCCTGTCTCCTTGCCCTGACCAATACCCAGAGTACCTTACTGGATGTAGAATTGCCTGAGGGCTGGAGCTGGAAATATCCGGATACCTCTCTGGCACAGTTTGCAGGTCAGCAGTCTAAGACGTTTGCGGCGGAATATCGGCTTACGGAGAATGGACAGCCTGCGGAAGAAATCCAGCCTGTGGAGGCGTTTTTGCCCGTGTATTTCCTCACGCTGGAGAAGATTTCGATGTGCGTGAAACATCGTGATAATAACAATGTGCTGTCGGAAGTTTCCGTTTTGAAACCCGGTTGGGTGTCGCATTGTTATGTAAACTATTCCTTTGAGGATACGTTGGAACAGTTTGAGAGAAGGAACGAGGAATTAAAAAATAACACGTGGTATCAAAATGAAAAGGCAAAACTATTAAAACAGTTGGACAAGAGCATTACATTGACCAGCAGTAAGCCGGAGGTTCTTACTGTGGAATCCGTGAAAAATGCGGCGGGTAAGACGGCTGTGAGCGCAAAAACACTCGGCAGTGCAGAGTTGAAAGCAGAGCTGAAACTGGGAGAAAAGACCTTCCGCGCCAGTCAGAAGCTTACCGTGGCGGAGCATGTGGGAGCCGCTTTTCAAGTGAAATGGCTGGATATTTTTGGAAAGATCGGCGGGGAAGATTCGTATCAGTATGCGGCTAAGCTCAGTGATTTTCCGATGTCAGCGCAGGGAGGGATCAACAGCAAGATACGCTTGGAAATGACAGGCGTAACCAAACTTACGGTCAAGAGCAGCAACAGTAAAGTGGTAGCGTTAAAGTCATCCACCGTTAAGCCGACGGAGACGGTGCAGTTTGAGTTTCCGCTGATGGTCAAGGCTGCGGGGACGGCGGAGATCACGGTGACGGGAAACGATGCGGCAAAGACCTCGCACACCTTGACGTTGGTGGTAACGGACGACCGTCCGGGGCTTGGCGAGGAGACGGTCACGGTCAATACCTGGCGGACTGTGGGGACGGATTTTTGCCTCTATGCGGGCCAAGATGAAGCGAATCATTTTTATAGCATAACAGCTGTTTCTCTTGAGGATGTGGATAAAAATGGTACGAATAGCCGGAAATTCAATCTGAAGGGTGAAGGTGCGCCGGACGGCAGCCGCTGGAATGGCAGCATTACGGCAAAGTCGGATACGAAGACGGGCACTTACAGGATGCGGCTTTATGTCCGAGTGGGGGAGAACAAGGCTTATGATCTGCCTTTCACCGTAAAAGTGGTGTCCACTAAACCAAAATGCAGCGTAAAGCAGAAAGAGAGGCTGAACCTCTTCTATAAGGATACAAAAAGCCTTGTGACCTTTGATACGGAGGAGGACATCGAGTCGGTCAGTCTCACGGGCTGCAATTATCAGGTGGAACTGTCCAATTCGGGAGACGGTTATTATTTGCACCCAGGTTCGGGAGCAACCTTAAACAGCGTAAAAAAGGGAACGCTCAAGATTCAGTTAAAAGGTTGGAAACCGTTGGAGATGCCGTTCACCGTCAATGTGGAGAAAAAGGCACCAAAAATATCATCTGCTATCAATACTGTGACACTGTATCCGCAAAGCGGCCTTACTTCGGCACGGATCGATATCAAAAACGCGGAGGCGATTTCTTGGGATCAATTGGCAATCGAAGGGGTTTCCTGCAATGCGAAAGGAAACTATGAGGCAGTCCTGCAAAAGGAGGAGCAGTGCATTTTCCTGCAGGGCAGGAACCTGAACCAGGCGGAAAGTTTCCGCATGACGATATCGCTTCGCGGCAACGACTGGACGGAGTCGGCAAATCTTGTCTGCAATGTGAAGGTTAATATGGGGCAGCCCGCGATCGTCTTGGAAAAGAAAACCTTACAGCTCAATGCAAACGATGCCTACAAAGGTTATGATGCGGACTCTACTGCGGTCAAATGGAAGAACGGCGGCGTGGTAACGACCGGTCAGGGTGCCAGAGTGAGCGTATACTGCGACCCGAAAGATAACAATGCGAAGGCGCTGATAACGGACAGCGGTGTCATTTTTAGCGTGGGCAGAGACGGCGGATTTTATCAGGTGAGGGCGCGGTTGAATAACAAGGCTGTTGCCAAAGGAAATTATAAATTCATCGTACAGGCGGCAAAGGACGGAAAGGTCTGGAAAACGCCGCTGACCTTAAAAGTGGTGAACACTGCGCCCGACAAGGCGGTAAAGATCGCCGCCAAGGGCAGTATCGACGTGCTAGACAGAGATGGCAGCTTTATGACACTTACGCCTTCCTTAAAGGCAGTGAACGGTGTCTTTGAGATACCGGAAAACAGGGAGGTAAAGCTGACGGGGCAGGATGCCCATCTGTTCCGGGCCGATTGGAGTGCAGATGGAAAAACCATTGAACTGCGGGCGAAAAGGGGAGTAACACTTGTTATTAAATATAATTATACAGTCACGCCCATTCTGAGCATATGCAATGTCAACGGGGTGACGGAGGAGATCCGAACGGCACCTGTGAAGTTCAAGGTGAAGCAGGGCAGCGTAAAAGTAAGCGCAGCGCCCAAAACGACGCTGATGTACAGCAATACCTACAGTTCCGTGGAGATTGCCATGAACGCGGTATTAAAGGGCGAGGACGCGCCGGAGATAGAGAATGTGGTCCTTTCGGGAAACACGGATGCCTTTGAATATGTATATAATAAGGATGGGAAGGGGACGCTTACTATGAAGCGCACGGGACGCGCCGTGAAAGGCAAGCGTTATTCCCTGCAATTTCAGGTTACTTTTGCGGAGCAGGCGGACAATGTGAAACCTGTCACCGTCAAGTATCCGCTAACCGTAAAATAAAGGAAGGGCAGACAGAGTATGCAGTTGGCAGCAGGATTATTGATTCCCTTTGCAGGAACGACCCTCGGGTCCGCGATGGTATTTTTTATGCGGGGAATGAATAAACAGATAGAGAAGTTTCTTTTGGGCTTTGCTGCGGGTGTGATGATCGCCGCATCGGTGTGGTCGCTTTTGATTCCGGCGATCGATATGGCGGGGGAGATGGGGCAGATTGCCTGGATTCCGGCGGCTGGGGGCTTTTTGGGCGGTATGGCGTTCCTGCTTGTGCTGGACAGCCTGATTCCGCATCTGCATTTGGAGAGCACGAAGCCGGAGGGTGTGGAAAGCACGTTAAAAAAAACGACCATGCTTGTCCTTGCGGTGACGCTGCATAATATCCCCGAAGGCATGTCCGTGGGCGTGACGTTTGCGGGAGCATTGATTGGGGATGCGGGCATTACCATGGCGGGCGCCTTTGCCCTGGCAGTCGGCATTGCTATCCAGAATTTTCCGGAAGGCGCGATTATTTCCCTGCCGCTTCGAAGTGAAGGCGTTTCCAAAATGCGCGCCTTTGTCTATGGAGCTTTGTCGGGCATCGTGGAGCCGATCGGCGCGTGTGTCACGATCCTGCTGGCGGAACAGATCGTCTCGGCGCTGCCTGTATTTTTGGCATTTGCGGCGGGGGCGATGATCTATGTGGTGGTGGAGGAACTGATCCCCGAGGCACAGGCGGGGGAGCACAGCAACATTGCAACCGTGGGTGTGGCCGTCGGGTTTGTAATCATGATGATTTTAGATGTTTCCCTGGGATAGAAAGGAGATAAAAGAATGGAAGCGAAAAAATTGGGTTTTGGTTTGATGCGCCTGCCGCTATCAGATGCAAACGACGCGACGAGCATCGATCTGGAAACGACAAAGAAGATGGTGGATACCTTTATCGAGCGGGGCTTCACCTATTTTGATACTGCCTGGATGTACTGCGGCTTTAAGAGCGAAGATGCGGCAAAGGTCTGTCTGGTGGACAGACATCCGCGGGACAGCTTTACGCTGGCCACGAAACTGCACGCGAGCTTTATCCAAAATAAGGAAGACCGGGATAAGATCTTTGCACAGCAGCTTAAAAAAACAGGTGTTACATATTTCGATTACTATCTGCTGCACGATATCGGATTTGGGCATTATAAGATCTATACGGATCTGGACTGCTTTGCCTGGCTTACGGAGAAGAAAAAACAGGGTCTGGTCAAACATATGGGCTTCTCCTATCATGACAATGCGGAGTTCCTGGATCAGGTGCTGACGGAGCATCCCGAAATGGAGTTCGTGCAGCTGCAGCTCAATTATCTGGACTGGGAGAGCAGCGCCATACAGTCGAAGCTCTGCTATGAGGTAGCCACCAAGCACGGGGTGCCCGTGTGGGTGATGGAGCCTGTCAAAGGCGGTACGCTGGCGCAGGTGCCGCAGGCCGTGGAAGAAATGTTCAAAAATTACGATCCGCAGATGTCGATCCCTTCCTGGGCGATTCGCTTTGCGGCAAGTCTTGACAATGTAAAGATGGTTTTAAGCGGCATGAGCACGATGGAACAGGTATTAGATAACACTAGTTATATGAGCGGTTTCAAGCCTCTTACGGAGGAGGAGAGACATATGGTGTACCGGGCGGCGGCCATGATCAACGGCAATATCGCCATTCCCTGTACCGGCTGTTCTTACTGTACGGAGGGCTGCCCGAAAAAGATCGCGATTCCGAAATATTTTTCACTTTACAATGCCGAGATGCAGGAAGTGGAAGGAAAGGGCTGGACGCCGCAGGGCGAGTATTACGAGAGGCTGACGGGGACCTTTGGTAAGGCGGGGGACTGCATTGCCTGCGGACAGTGTGAGAACGCCTGCCCGCAGCATCTGCCGGTGATCGAACACCTAAAGACTGTGGCGGGGTATTTTGAAGCCTAAGGTTATCAAGATCGCGGGAGGCGCTATAGCGCCGTAGCAATCCGTAGGTTTCAGGTATACTTATATTATGTATATGTTCTACGATTTTATTTCCTTCCGCAGCACCCACAGCGCCAGCAGATTCGGCAGCGCCATCAGTGCGTTGATCAGGTCGGTGCACTCCCAGACCAGGCGCATGGGAATGATGGCGCCCAGATAGATCATCAGGACATAGCACAGCTTATAAACGGAGATGCTTTTTTGCCCCGCCAGATATTCGGCAGCCTTCTCCCCAAAATAGGACCAGCCGATGAGGGTGGTCACGGCAAAGGCGCACAGCGAGACGGTCAAAAAGGCGTCTCCCACATAGGGCAGATGGGAGAAAGCAGCGGCCGTCAGGTCGGTTTCAGCCGCATCCGCAGTGGAAGTCGGGTCGTAGAGCATATTGCAGACCACGACTAAGCCCGTCATCAGGCACATGACGACCGTGTCCCAAAAGACGGCGGTCATGGATACATAGGCCTGGACACGGGGGTCTTCGGTGCGGGAGGCGGCAGCCGCGATGGCGGAGGTGCCGATGCCCGCTTCGTTGGTAAAAAGCCCTCTGGCAATGCCGTAGCGCAGAGACTGTGTGAGAAAGGCGCCTGCCACACCGCCGCCAAAGCTGACGAAGGAGAAGGCATCCTTCATGATCCAGACAATGGCGGTGATCAGCTGGTGTCTGTAGAGGATCAGTAAGAGCAGGCAGCCGACAAGATAGAGAAAGCTGATGGCGGGAACCGTGCGTTCGCAGAGGGCGCCGATGGTCTTTACGCCGCCCAGGATCACAGCCGCTGTCACCACGGCAAGGACGATCCCCACAAGGTGTGGGGAAAGGCCGAAGCTTAAGGAGGTTGCCCTGGTCACAGAGTTTGCCTGCGTGGTGCAGCCCACGCCGAAGGCGGCCGCCAGCGCGCAGAAAGCGTAGAAGCTCCCCAAATATTTGTTATGTAAACCATTTTTAAGGACATACATAGGACCGCCCACATAGGCACCGTCCGCTGTTTTTTGGCGGTGGATGAGGCTTAAATAGCATTCGCCGTAGGCGGTGGCCATGCCGAGAATGCCGGTGAGCCAACACCAGAAGATGGCGCCGGGGCCGCCGAGCGCAACCGCGGTGGAGACGCCGATGATGTTTCCCGTGCCGAGGGTGGCTGCCAGAGTGGTGGAAAGCGCGGCAAAGGGAGAGAGGTTTCGCTCCGTTGTCCCGTCTCCAACGAGGGAGAGGCGGATGGCGCGAAACAGGTTTCTTTGCGGAAAATGCAGCCGCAGCGTAAAATAAATATGAGTACCGAGTAATAAAATGAGCAGGGGAAAGCCCCACAGATAATCGTTGATACGTTCCAGAAGCGTCATAGGAATCACATCCTGAGGTTGTTACTAATCTTATGAGGACGGGCGGGAAAAAAGAACTGACGCGCGCAGGAAGAAACAAATAAGAGAGAAGATACGGGAACGGAAAAGTAAGAAGGCAGGGGGAACGATGGATGAGTGACGAAGAAAAACGCCGTGCGTACGAATGGGCAAAGGTGCTCTGCAAACAGGCGGGGGAGAACGAAGCCTTTTTGGAGAGATTTTTTGCGATGCTCACGGCTTCGGAGGGGGTTTTTCAGGAATTTGTATACTATCTGGAGCATCAAAATTTCCTCAGCCAATACAAGGTGGCGGGCTACGACCTGATCGACATCATGGTCTGGCAGATGGATCATTTTAAGGCGCAGCTTGACAGGGACAGACGGGACATGAAAGAAAACGGGGATAAGATGCTCCTGATGGCCTTTCATACCATGCTGCTGATGGAACAGGACCCGGAATATTATGTAAACTTAATGCAGACCGAGACCGGGACAGACTACGTTGATAAGTATTAATGCAGATTGACAAAAGAGGATTACGTATGAACAAAGAAGACATCAGGATCAAACACATTATTGTCCATATTTTAGACTCCACCATCGGGATGCCGGTGCTCTCTGACACGGAGCTGGAGTTCGGCTCAGAGGTGGCTGACTTTGTGCGGGAGCACATCGGAAAGATCTGCGCGGGGGACGACGCCAAGGAGTGTCGTTTTTATGAGCAGGAATCGGAAGTGTATAAGCTGCTGACCGGATATGACGACGAGGATTTTGTGGCGGTCAGTCAGGAAATCGCGGGGCTTTTGTATGAGATCATGGCGGCAAACGTCGACATTCCTTCGGCGGATCTGATGGCGGTGCGCTTTCGGGAGGGGGAGGAGGAATATCTGGCCCTCCTCAAACTCAATTTCAAAGCCCTCTACACGCACAGAACGATGCCGCTTTCGGAGGGGGAGGGCAACAGCAACGAGCTGATCCGCCATAAGTCCATCCTGCCTTCTCAGACACAGCGTCTCACTGAGGCAGCGGTGATCAGGCTTTCCGACCTTTCCTTACAGGTGGTGGAGAAAAAATACGAGGTGAACGGGGAGAAGACGGACTATTTTTCCTTCCTGTTCTTAAAATGCAGCGCCCATCTTTCCCATAAAGCGAAACTGGCCATTGTGGGGCGCGCCGTGGAGAGCGTGCAGAAGGAAGGGTTTGCGGAGAACGAGCGCTTTGAGAGGCAGATGCGCGCCAAGAGCATCGTGCAGGAGGAAATTGAGGAAAAGGGCGGCTTCGTGGTGGAGGAGATCGCGGAGAAGATTTTTGAGGACGAGCCTGAATTAAGGACGGCATTTCAGGATAAAATGGAAAAGTATAATCTGGTGAAGGAGACGATCGAGCCGCGCAGCGAAAACACGGTGCGCAAGTATCAAAGCCAGCATCTGTTCACGGACACGGGCATTGAGATCAAAATTCCCATGGAGCAGTATAAAAATCCCAAGTGCGTGGAGTTTATCACCAATCCCGATGGTACGATCAGTGTGCTGATCAAAAACATCGAGCATTTGGAAGCGAAGATATAGCGGCAGGGAGTGGGAAACCTGACGGCAGGCAGGAGGTTTTCGTAGTATAAAAATGGCAACCATTTTAGAGTATCTGAAAAAATACGGGGATTACAGTCTGGAGGAGAAGCCATTTTGTGATGTGGATTCTCTGGTGTTAAGCCAGCTCTCCTATCTGAAATTTGACGGCATTGTGCCGGGACCGGAGGAGAATGGCGTGTCTGTAAGTATGAAGGATATTGCAGCCCATGCGGATTACGACAAGCTTTATGCGGATGAGCGGTACCGCAAGGATAATACGGCCCTTTTTACAGGCGTATTAAACAGCGGGCGCTTCGGTAAGATGCGCCTTTGGAATTATGTAAACTTAATTGAACCAGAGCAGGAAAGCCAGTTTTCCGCCGTGGTGTGCGGCCTGTCAGAGGAGCTTACCTATGTGGTGTTTCGGGGAACGGACGAGAGTATCGTAGGCTGGAAGGAAGACTTGAATCTGGCTTTTTCTGAGCCGGTGCCCGGGCAGCTGCACAGCGTGCCTTATCTGGAGCAGGCGGCGCGGACGATCGAAGGCAGCTTTTATGTGGGCGGCCATTCCAAGGGCGGTAATCTGGCAGTCTATGCTTCCATGTACTGCAGCGCAGCTGTGCGGGAACGGATCGGGAGGATCTACGACCACGACGGACCGGGTTTTCGGCCGGAGGTCAGGAATCAGGAGACGTGGCAGGAGATCGAAGGGCGCATTCGCAAGACGGTGCCGCGATCTTCTCTGGTGGGGATGCTGCTTTATATCGACGGCGATTATCGGGTGGTGGAAAGTAAAACCATCGGTCTGGCCCAGCACAATCCTTACACTTGGCGGGTGAAAAACGGTGAGTTCTGCGTGGCGGATGAGATCCGCCCCAGACGGAAATTTGTGGATCAGGCGCTCAACGAGTGGATCCTGTCGCTTAATCAGGAGCAGATGCGCATTTTTGTGGATACACTTTACGGGGTGGTGCAAGCGTCGGAGACGGACAATCTGATCGATTTTACGGCGCACTGGTTTCAGAGCCTGCAAAAAATCGGCAAAGCCATAGGCGAGGTGGATCAGGAAACGGCAGGAGTGATGATGCAGATCATGCGCGCCCTGTTTGAGATGCTCTTTCTCCATGCCAAAGAGCAGGCGCAGAGCAAGCGGAACAGCAAAAAGAGCAGGCGCTCGGACCGGAAGACGAAGTGGGAGCTGCAGCGTGAGAAGTTTGAGGAGGGGATGGCGCAGCTCGAGAGCCGCTTGAAGCTTCAACGGAGCGAAAAAAAGTAGGAAAACAGCGAATCGCCGTCTCCGTCGGGGAGCCGTTCAGGGTGCCATTGCACAGCCAGAATTGGGAGAGTCCTGTGTTTGAGGCCTTCAATCACGCTGTCTCCTGCGCGGCATACCGAGATCAGGTCGTTTCCTAAGTGGTTTACAGCCTGGTGGTGGGCGGAGTTTACCTTGGTACCCTTGTCGTAGAGCTCATAGAAGAAATCCTGACGGCCCAGACTGCTGTGATAGACGTGGTGGAACTGATCGCGGCCGATCCATTTATGATTGTTTGCGGTGATGATATCCTGGTACAGATCGCCGCCGAAATGAACATTGATGATTTGAAGCCCCTTGCAGATGCCAAGCACCGGCTTGCATCCTGCAACGAAGCGGGAGAGCGCCTTGAGCTGTAAAATATCAAGGACGGTATCCACATGGAGGGAGCCGTGGTCTGCCTGGCCAAAGAAGGCGGGGGTGATATCACCGCCGCCGGGGAGGAGCAGATGGGTCGCCCGGTCGGCATCTTCGGGGGCTGTTGTAGTGAAATGGGGGATATTCATTCGTTCCAGAGCGGTTTCATAGTTTTTGGTATTCTGTTTGTGGCCAAAGATGGCTACGGATGGGCTTTCGTGCATAATTGTTTCCTGCGAGTTTTTAGTGTTACTTTAAGGTATGCAGAAACTGGATTTTGGTGGATGAACTTCCGAATGTTTTTTTGGAAGAATTATGGAAATACGGCTTGCTTTCCGTAGGTGCATCCGCTATACTTTTAAAAGAATCTAAAATAATTTATTTGCTTTTCCATAGGAGTGTCCGGAATGGGGAAGGTCAATTGCTTTACATCGGGTAAAAGGGAAATGAAAATAAAGGAGGAACGAAGAAGGAATGGCAAAATTACTGATCAATGAGAAACAAAAGAAGGGACACATCAATCCCGAGATTTACGGGCATTTCTCGGAACATCTGGGCAGATGTATCTACGAGGGGTTATATGTGGGGGAAAATTCCGACATTCCTAACGTCAACGGGATGCGTAAGGACGTGGTGGATGCCTTGAAAGAAATGCAGATTCCCGTACTGCGCTGGCCGGGCGGCTGCTTTGCGGACGAGTATCACTGGAAGGACGGCATTGGTCCGAAGGAAGGCCGCAAGAAGATGATCAATACGCACTGGGGCGGTGTGGTGGAGGACAACAGTTTCGGTACGCACGAATTTTTTGAGCTCTGCGAGCAGCTGGGCTGTAAGACCTATGTGAACGGCAACGTGGGCAGCGGTACCGTGCAGGAGATGAGCGAGTGGGTGGAGTACATCACCTTTGACGGCGTATCCCCGATGGCGGATCTTAGAAAGAAGAACGGGCATGAGAAGCCCTGGAAGATCGATTATTTTGGTGTCGGTAACGAGAACTGGGGCTGCGGCGGCAATATGACGCCGGAGTATTATGCGAACCTCTACAGAAGATATCAGACTTATGTGCGCCAGTACAGTGCGGAGAGACCGCTGCAGAAGATTTGCTGCGGAGCCAATGCCGCGGATTACTATTGGACGGAGAACGTGATGAAGACCTGTTTTGCGCCGCCTCAGCCCGGTGGGCAGGCCAGTGGTTATATGAACGGATTGTCTTTGCATTACTATACGGTGCCGGGGCCTGATTGGGAGCATAAGGGCAGCGCGACGGACTTTGATGAAGCGAAATGGTATGACACGCTGGCGAAAGCATTTTTCATGAAGGAATTGGTGGAGCGTCACGGCGCGATCATGGATCAGTACGATCCGGAGAAGAAGATCGGTATGATGGTAGACGAGTGGGGCACTTGGTTCGACGTGGAGCCGGGCACGAATCCGGGCTTCCTCTATCAGCAGAATACCATGCGCGACGCGCTGGTGGCGGGCGTTACCCTCAATATCTTCAATAAGCGCTGCGATCGCGTGAAGATGGCCTGCATTGCGCAGTTGGTAAATGTATTACAGTCTGTGATCCTAACGGAGGGCCCGAAGATGATCCTCACGCCCACCTACCATATCTTCCATATGTATAAGCACCATCAGGACGCGGAGCTTTTGGAGAGTTATATTGAAGGCAATAAGACCGTTGGCGTAAGCAAGGACAATCAGGTACCGTTTTTGAATGAGTCTGTTTCCATGGACAAGGACGGTTATGTGAATGTGACACTGGCAAACCTTTCCGCAAGCGAGGATGCGCCTGTGGAGATGTCCTTTATCGAACTGGCGCCGAAGGAGATCACGGCGGCTGTCTTAAAGGGTGAGATGCATGCGCATAACACCTTTGAGGAGCCTGAGAATGTAAAAGAAGAAGCCTTTGACGCTTATGAAGTCAAGGATGGGAAGATCAGCTTCACCGCGCCTGCAGGCAGCGTGATCAGCTTCCGTATGAAATAAGCAGCCGGTCTGCGGAGTGCATGGATCAGTGCATGCGGCAGACGGAAGGGAATGAGGAAATCGGGTATGGAGACAGGACAGAAACGTGTCTGCCGCAAATGTCTGACCAGAGATATGGACCAGGCGGAATACTTTCAGAATCTGCACGATTACATAGCCGGTCTGGATGAAGAATTAAAAGTTGAGGAGCCGCTTTATGAGAAGCGGCTCTCACTTTGTAAAGAATGCGATCTGCTTCTGGACGGAATGTGCAGGGCCTGCGGCTGCTTTGTGGAGCTGCGGGCAGCGATGAAGAAGAATGCCTGTCCCTATGAGAAGTGGAGAGAATATAGCAGGTAAATATAAATTGTGATATACTTTAGGGGCAGAAAAACAACGGTACGGGGAGGAACAGTATGAGAAGGTCATGGAAAAATTTGGCGGTGATCGGTCTGAGTGCAAGCCTTTGCCTTGGCGCCATGTGGGGCTGCGGAACAAAGGAGTCAGCGTCTGATGCGGATCCTGCGGCGCAGACGGAGGATGTCGCCGATGCCGTACAGGTGGAGCCGATCGGGGAGATCACGACCTTTCCGCTCCCGACTGCTTCTGAGGAGTCGGAGATCTTTCTGGCGCCCATTTCGGATATCAGCGATGATTTTATTCGCGGCATGGACGCTTCTGCAGTGTTGGCAGAAGAAAAGAGCGGCGTGAAGTACTATGATTTTGACGGGCAGGAGCAGGACGTCTTTATGACGCTGGCGCAGTCCGGTGTCAATTACATTCGCCTGCGGGTGTGGAACGATCCCTATGACGAGAATGGGAACGGCTACGGCGGTGGCAACAACGATGTGCCCACGGCGATCGAGCTGGGGAGGCGGGCCACGAAATACGGGATGAAGGTTTGCATCGACTTTCACTACTCTGATTTTTGGGCGGATCCCAAGAAGCAGTTCGCACCCAAGGCCTGGGAGGGCATGAGTGTGGAGGAGAAGGGCAGTGCGCTCTACGATTTTACGAAGGACAGCCTTTCTCAGATCCTGAACGCAGGCGTGGATGTGGGCATGGTGCAGATCGGCAATGAGATCAACACCGGCATGGCAGGCGAAAAGAAGGCGGAGGATGTGGCGAAGCTGCTTAGTGAGGGAAGCCGTGCGGTTCGCGAGACGGCAGAAGCGTATGGCAGAGAGATCAAAGTCACGGTACATTATACGGATATTCACCACGAGGGGAGCATAGAGGGCATTGCGGCGGACCTCGAGAAGGCGGCTGTGGACTATGATGTCTTTGCTTTCTCCTACTATCCGTTCTGGCACGGCGACTTGGAAAATATGCAGGCCATAGCGAAAATGCTGCAGGAGAAGTTTGGCAAGCAGGTGGTAATCGCGGAGACCTCTTACTGCTATACCTCTGAGGACGGTGATGGCAGCGGCAACAGCATTAACGGCGTGGACGATTTGGTGCCCGGCTACGGGGCTACCGTGCAGAGCCAGGCGACCATGATCCGCGATATCTGCGAGGCGGCAAATGAGGCGGGCGTACTGGGCGTCTTTTACTGGGAAGGCACCTGGATCCCTGTCGGTAAGACAAAGGAGGCAAATGCCTCTGTTTGGGAAGAATTTGGAAGCGGCTGGGCCAGCAGCTATGCCAAGGATTACGATCCAAATGACGCGGGCAAGTATTATGGCGGCTGCTCTTGGGACAATCAGGCCATGTTTGACTTCGAGGGACATCCGTTGGCGTCCCTGAATGTCTTCAAATATTTGAAATACGGAGCGACGGCGCCACTGGCAGTAGAACAGGTTCCCGATGTGGAAATTTTCCTGGAAACCGGCGGCGAGCTCAAGATGCCGGAGGCGGCGGACGTGATCTACAACGATCCTTCCGTCAAGGAGCAGGCTGCTGTCACCTGGGAGAAAGCGGCGCTTAAGGCAGTTGATATGGATATGCCTGGTACCTACGAGGTGACAGGAACGCTGGAGGACGGCTTAGCCGTTACCGCGCACGTCAAGGTGGAAAGCCTCAATTATGTGGTAAATCCCAGCTTCGAGGAAGCGGATACATCCATGTGGAAGGTGACCAGTGAGGGCAGCGACCCTACCGATTTCCAGAAGAAGGCTGACGATGCCCACGAGGGCGAGATCGCGTTCCACTTCTGGTCTGACAAATCTGACATGGAATTTTCTCTGGAACAGGAGATCACGGGGCTGCCTGCGGGCACCTATAAGCTCAGCGCTTTTGCGCAGGGCGGCGATGTCAAGGACGACTGCGAGATGGAACTTTATGCAGTCACCGCGGACGGAGAGCGGACGGATTCGTTTGTCCTGGACGGCTGGGTGAATTGGCAGAATCCGACGATCTTGGAGATCAAGGTGACGGACAGCCTTACCATTGGCGTGCGTATCAAGAGCAACAAAGGAAGCTGGGGAACGGTGGACGACTTTGTCTTAAACCGCATCTCCGACTAAGGTGTGACAGATGGAAAAGAATCTGACGACGGGAAGCGTTTTTAAAACGCTTCTCGGTTTTTCCTTACCCTTTTTATTATCCTATTTTTTACAGACCCTCTACGGCATGGCGGATCTGTTCATCATCGGGCAGTTTAACGGGGTGGAGGGCACCACAGCGGTCTCCATCGGCAGTCAGGTCATGCACATGTTAACGGTAATGATCGTGGGGCTGGCCATGGGTGCTACAGTGATGATCGGGCAGGCTGTGGGCGCGGGAGAAAAGGAGAAGGCTTCTCTGGCAGTGGGCAATACGGCAACCTTATTTTTTGCGTTGTCCTTGGCGGCGACGGCGGTCCTGCTGATTATGGTTCGGGGGATTGTAAATGTTATGTCAACCCCGGAAGAAGCGGTGGCGGGAACCACGGCCTACCTTACAATCTGCTTTTTGGGGATCCCTTTTATCACGGCTTACAATATCATCAGCTCGATCTTTCGGGGGATGGGGGACTCGAAAAGTCCCATGTATTTTGTGGCCGTGGCCTGTGCGGTCAATATCGGACTGGACTATCTTTTCATCGGCGTTTTGGGACTTGGCGCGGCAGGTGCGGCGCTGGGGACGACTCTCTCGCAGACGGTCAGCGTGATCATTGCGTTTCTGGTGATTCGAAAAAGACGTACGGGTCTGACATTGACAAAAAAGGTGTTTCGGCCGCATAGGGAGACGATGGGACGCATTCTGCGGATCGGAATCCCCATCTCCATGCAGGACAGTTTCATCCAGATTTCCTTCATCGTCATCACCATTATCGCCAACAGGCGGGGACTGAGTGACGCGGCGGCGGTGGGGATCGTGGAGAAGATCATAGGAATCCTCTTTTTGGTGCCGTCCTCCATGCTGCAGTCGGTGTCGGCCCTGGCTGCGCAGAATGTGGGGGCGGGCAAGCACGACAGGGCACGCCGCACGCTGTTTTATGCTGCTGCGCTTTCGTTTTTGTGGGGAATGCTCGCGGTGGCTCTGATGCAGTGGGACGCGGAACGTTTTGTCGGTCTCTTTGCGGAGGATGCTGCGGTGCTGCGGCTGGGCGGACAGTACATGCGGGGCTATGTGTGGGATGCAGCCCTGGCGGGGATCCATTTTTGTTTCAGCGGGTATTTCTGCGCTTATGGGCTGTCGGGGATCTCCTTTATCCACAATTCGATTTCCATCGTCTGTGTGAGGATCCCCTTTGCTTACCTGGCTTCCAAGTATTTTGCGGACACTCTTTTACCCATGGGACTGGCATCGACCGCGGGCTCGGGGATCTCGGTGCTGATCTGTATCGGCGTGTTCGTTTGGCTGGAGAGAAAGTGGAGAAAACAATATGGGATATCGGGATGAATGGCTTCTTCTGGAAGCGGAAGACGAGATGGACAATGTGGAGCACCGACAGCCGACGGAAGAATTTTTGTTCTATCAGGCGGTGACGGAAGGCGACATAGAGTCGGTACGGACGAATTGCGAACAGGCGCGTTTTTTGGAGACGGAAGGCGTGGGCATCCTGTCGCGCAATGAGTTGACCAATATGAAATATCATTTTGTTATTACCACCGCCATGGTGACAAGACTCTGCGCCCAAAAAGGAATGCAGCTCGAGCAGGCCTATCGGATGAGCGATTTTTATATTCAGAGGCTGGACGATGTGCATACGGTGCAGGGGGTCAGGAATCTTCACGACGAGATGGCCCTTGACTACGCGGAAAAAATGAGACGGATCCGCCAGAGCAACGCAGGCTCAAGACAGATCCGCCAGTGTAAAGAATATATCTATGCGCATATCAGGGAGCGCATCACCATCGAGGAACTGGCAGAAGAAATGGGGGTGTCAGCCGGTTATCTCTCGCGCATCTTCAAGAAGGAGACGGGGGACTCCGTCAGCGGATATATCCGCCGACAGAAAATCGAAATGGCGGAACATATGCTGCGCTACAGCGATTATACCCTTGCCGAGATCGCAAACCGTCTCTCCTTTTCCTCCCAGAGTCATTTCATCCAGCAGTTTCGCGAACTGACCGGCATGACACCGAAAAAGTATCGTGATCAGAATCATGCCATCGAGTGGGGGATCGCCCGTACTACGAAAGAACCAGAGTGATCTCGTTGACATCCTGCAGGCGGTCAGCCGGGATGTACGCGTCGGCATAGTCTTCTCCGTTCACGGTCAGCTTTTCAAAACCGGATTCTTTGCCGTTTAGATTTTCCACGGTGATGTGCAGGTGCTTTCCACGGAAGTCCTTATCCATCTCAAAATGTTTCCAGTCCTTCGGAATGGCAGGACTTAAGCGGATGCCATCCAAATCGGGGCGCAGTCCCAAAATACCTTCCACGCAGCCCACCATGACGGTGGAAGCAGTGCCTGTCAGCCAGTGCACATGGGAACGCCCAAGGTTGGGGCTGGCCTTTCCTTCCGTAAACTGCCCGTAACAGTAAGGCTCGATCTTTCTGATCTCCGCGCGGTCGTTCTGGGCCGCGGGCGCATTCTCCATAAAGTAAGCGAAGGCGCGGTCTCCTGCGCCGCGCAGAGCCTCCGCCAGGATCAGCCAGCCCTGAGACTGCGAGAAGATACCGGCGTTTTCCTTGGTACCCTGATTGAAGATGGACGCCAGAGCGCCTTCAAAAATATGCTCGTGGAAGGGCGGATCCATGAGGATGGCACCGTAAGGGGTATTCAGTCTCTCATATACATTGTCCATGGCAGCTTTTGCCTGCTCTTTGCTGGCAAGTCCGCTGATCACGGACCAGCTCTGGGGGTTCAGCCAGAGATTGGTCTCCGGATCGGCAGCCTGGCCAATCTTTTCGCCTGTCTCGCGGAAGCCGCGGATAAAGCGGTCATTGTCCCAGTAGAGCCGCTGAAGTTTTTCTTCGGTCTCAGACAGCATCTTGTCCAGATAGGCTTCATAGTCGCTGTCCTGCTTGCGGGCGGCGAACAGCTTTAAGATCCGCAGCGCATAGTAAAACTGCATCGCCACAAAGGAGGATTCTCCGTTTTTGCCCAGACGCAGACAGTCGTTCCAGTCGGCGTGCAGGCCTGCGGGCGTACCGTGGGGGCCAAGCCTCTCTAAAGAGAAGCTGATGGCGCGCTTTAAGTGCTCGTAAACGCTGCCCTCGTCCTTGTTGGCGAAGGGGATGACCTCATCGAGAAAGGCCACATCGCCTGTTTCTGCAATGTATTTAAAGACAGTGGGGAACAGCCAGAGGGCATCGTCCGCGCGGTAGGCGGGATGGCCCGTGGACTCCCGATAGGAAGCATCCTCGGGAGTGTCCTCATGGCCTGCATTATGAGTGAACTTGACAAGAGGCAGGCCGCCGCCGTGATGGACCTGGGCGGAGAGCATAAAGCGGATCTTTTCTTTCGCCATCTCCGGAGCCAGATGAATGATGCCCTGAATGTCCTGTACGGTGTCGCGGTAGCCGTAGCCGTTTCTAAGGCCGCAGTAGATGAAGGAAGCTGCCCGTGACCAGATAAAGGTCATAAAGCAGTTGTAGGCGTTCCAGGTGTTGATCATGGTATCAAAGACGGGGCTTGGCGTCTTTACTTTCAGATGGTCAAACTTCTCGTACCAGTCATTCTTCAAAGCCCGGATCTCATCGGCGGCCCGTCCGGCAGGGTCGGCATAAGAAGCGATGATGGCATCCGCCTGAGCTGCATACTTTGCGCCCAATAGATAAGCGACCGTCCTTTTTTCACCCGGCGCAAGCGTAAGCACGCAGGAGAGTGCGCCGCAGGAATTTTCATTGTAGTTCGTCGTATTCCCCAGATCGCCGGACACAACGCCCTGCGGATCGCCATAGTCGTGATAGCTGCCTAAGAATGCGCTCCTGTCCCCACAGTAGGAGGAGACGGGCGCTCCCGCAAGACCCAAAAAGCGCTCCACGGTGTTTTTCTCATCCACAGGCTCACCGAGCGGGTTGGCATCCAGATTGCCGTGGATCTGCTGGGTCAGTCTGCCTTCGGCATAGAGGGTACGGGAGATGAACAGGGAGTACTGGAGATTGATTTGATCCTGCTCATAATTGCCGTGGTTGGTAAATTCGGCATAGCCTGTCAGCGTGAGGCTGCGCGGACGGTCCGAGCGGTTCTCAACGGTCAGGTTCCAGACCTCGTAGGTGCTGTTTAAGGGCACATAGTAGAGGGCTTCGGAGTGAATGCCGTCGTAGTCGGCAGACATCTTGGTATAGCCCATACCATGCCTGCATTCGCTCTTATAAGTAGAAAGATCTTTGCCCACGGGCTGCCAGGAAGCGGACCAGTAATCCTTGGAGTCATTGTCCCGCAGATAGAGATAGCGGCCGGGCCGGTCAAAGTTATTGAACACATAGCGCAGGATACGGCCGTTGGCCCCTGATTTTTCGAAGCTGTAACCGCCTGCGTTGTTGGAGATGATCGCGCCGTAGGCCGGCGAGCCTAAGTAGTTGACCCAAGGGGACGGGGTGTCCGGGCGGTCGATCACATATTCTCTGTTTAATTCGTCAAAGTATCCGTATTTCATAGTTTCCTCCATTCTGAAGCGTTCTGTGCTGAGGAACGCGAGCAAAATATCAGATTTTGCTCTGCGATCAAGGAAATTTGTGACGCTTCGGCACAAATTTCCGATTGAAAAATAAGGTCATCAGACTTATTTTTCAATCTTGAGTCCATTCTGAGCGTATTCGCCCAAGTGTTTCCATGCAGTTGTTTTTATGATAGCAAGAACATTGCGCAGTGTAAAGGAATATTATACCAGCTCCACAATAATTTCGTGAGGTCCGTCGGACAGCTCCTCGATGCTCTTTCGCGGCAGAAGGAGGGAAGCGTCGTCGTTTACGGAAAGATTTTCCTTGTCACAGACCGCCGAACCGATGCGGTAGGAGCCGAAATCTTTTTTCTCACGGCTGCGGTAGGTGACGGTGAGATCCCTGCCTGCAAAAGGAAGGGAGACGGAAGCGCAACCCGCTTCGTCAAATTGTTCGCCCAGAAGTTTCGGAGAAAGAAGCAGGTCGCCTGCTTCGCCGCGCACGCCGAAGACTTCCGTGATCAGGGTCAGCATATACCAGCTTGCCGCGCCGGTCAGATAGTGGTACATCCCTCTGCCGTCCGCCCTGAAATATTCGGGGATTCCCGGATAAATGTGGCTGGTATCGAAGTCGAGGGCAGTGTCGGCCAGCGTCTTTAGAGCTTTCCAGCCCTCCCTGACGAAGCCTCGGCGGTAGAGGGCGTTGGCGTACATGACCGTCATGTGGGAGAAGACAGCACCGTTTTCCTTTTCGCCGTAAGCAAAGCCGAACATCCGTCCCATATCGAATTTCAGTTCTTCAAAGTCAGTGTTTAAGCGGTAGCCGCCGGTTTCCTTTTGGTAGAGATAATGGTCGGCGCTCTTTGTGATCTTGCGGATCTGTTCCGCATCCGCCACACCGCTCATGATGGAGAAGACCTGTCCCGTGAGCATCATGCGCACCCTGCCGTCAAAAATGCCGTCCACAGACCTTCCGTGATCGTCATAGTAGCTGTTGTACCAGCCTTCGTCTGCAGATACATCCACCCATTCCTGAGAGCGTAAGTGATTCATCAGCCAGTTTGCCTTCTCGGTAAGATCGACGGCGAGAGCAGCGAGAGAAAATTCACTGCGGGTTCCGACCACCGTGCAGCGGCATTGGTTTACATAATTCAAAAGGATCTCCCGCTTTTTATCTGTATTGTCATAGACCGCAGGATTGTTTGTAAGCAGGATAGAAATTTCCGTAAGGAGTGATACCGTGTGGCTTTCGCTCTGTTCGTCAAGGAGCCGCAAAAGCGCCGCGAGTTCCAGCAGATTTCCCGCATAAGCGCAGGTGAAGGCTACGCTCTCCCCGTGTTCAGAGGCCATATCCAGCGCGTCGTTCCAGTCCGCGCCGCGCAGTCGGTAGACGTTGTGATCGCCCACCTCGTAAAAGGCAGTCAACTGCTGGATCAAAAGGTGCTCCAAAATAGTGCCCGTATAGATCTCACCGGCCAGTGTCCGCTGGCTGCTGCCCAGTTGGGGATTCCAATTTGTGTCCGTACCGGTTCCCCGCAGAATCTGCGCATCCTTAAAATAAGGCGCTTCCCGATTGAGGATGCCGATATCTCCTGTCTGGTCGATGTAGAGCTTGGTGGTCATCTGCGGCCAGAGCGCGTGATCCATCCAGACTCTGGCGATTCCGTTTCTGTCAGCAATGAAATTGCCGTCGCCTGCGCCGATGATGGTTGCGTTGGTGCCGTCAATGCGGACGCCGCCATAGTTTAAGGCGATCATGCGGCCTACGTCCCCCGGCTCTAACAAAAGCAGGGAAAGGCAGTCCTGCCAGAGATCGCGCCAGCCTCTGCCGCCTCTGCCGTAGTCATGGTGAGGCAGGAAGGAGCAGCCGAAAAGTCGGCGCAGGAAGGGCTGGAAGCAGACCCATTTCATCAGTTTGTCAAAATCCGCATCTCCTGTATGGAAGGCGGCATTCACGCTCTTTTGCCAATACGCTTTTGTTTGATTGAGAGCCTCGTCCACTTTTGCGGAGGAATTGTATGTCTGCAGGATAGCGTCGATGGCTTCTTTGGTATCCTCCACACCGAGCAGCAGGATGTAATCTTTGCTTTCATCGGGCGCTAAGGTAAGTTTTTCAAAACGGAAAGCGCCCATCGCTTCCCGCCCTTCGGCTTTTGCGCCAGCAGGAACGCCGGAGAGCAGATCGTGGACGGCCTGCGGCTGCGTATAGAAGCCGCCCTCGCCGATAAAGCTTTCCACCGTGGGGTAGAAGTCTGTGGGTTTCGTACCGTCGCCGCCGCAGCCGAGGGCATAGTAGATTTTGTGGTTGGGGCGGTGTCCCTTTTCATCAAAGGACATGGTGGGGCAGACAAACACGCCGTCCGCCGTGGTCTCAATGCGGTGGAGCATAGAAGTCACGTTGCGGTGATCTCTGATGTTATCCGCGCTTCTGCCGTAGATGGGAAGCGCGCCGAAAGGAGTAAGTGTCTGAGGCTGTTTTGCCAGGTTCTTTACGGTGATATGCAAAATCTCCACGTTGCAGTCTGTCGGGATAAAGGCGGTAACGGTGGATTCCAGCTGAAACTTTTGGGAGGAGCGTTTTACCCTTTGCCACTGAAAACCGGCCGTAAGTTCCGTTTCATCCTGATCGGGGGTGAACCTTGCGGCTTCCTGCCCGGCGGAAGCGCCCATGGCGGAAAAGATGCCGTTTCCTTCCACATGGCACCAGAAATTGCGGACGGCCCTGTTATTATGTAAGTTTTCCGAGCTGACGGGCTCTAATAAAAAAGTCTCCTGATCCAGCTTCGCGTCGCCGCCAAACAGCGGGGTGACACTGCTTTTTAAGCCCTTTTCCGAGGCCAGCGGGAAATATAAGTAATTCGTGTTTTCCGGTTGTTTTAAGAGAAAGCTTCCATGTTCGTCAATAAAAGTGATCTGTTTCAAGATTAGGCCCTCCTTGCTCCAATTTGTGGTCGATAGGTGTCTTTATGCTGTCATTATAGCAGGAGGATCGTCCTTTCGAAAATCAGAAAGAGGTAAAAAATATCAGAATGATGACTTGATTTTCCGGGGACAGAAAACTGCGGTCATGATTTTAGGCTGATCGCCTTATTTTCGCAGCGCCATTGCCTGGGGGAAATACCATATACGTTTTTGAATGCTCTCGAAAAATGGAGCTGGTTCGGATAGCCTACGGCGTTTCCGATATCAGCGACTGACAATTCTGTCAGTTTTAGCAGCTCAGCAGCCTTGGTCATACGGTAGGAGATCAGGAATGCTTGGGGGGATTTGCCCGTATTTTCATGAAAAATCTTGCCGAAATAGCTGCGGTTTAAGCCGCAGGTGGCAGCGATATCCTCCACCGAGATGTCGTTTTGGAAGTTCTGCTCGATAAAGGAGAACGCTTCTTTGATATAAAAGTCGCGCAGGCTGTTGCCCTTGCCGATCTGCGTGGAAGTGGAGGCGCGGACAAAGCTGTCAATAAACAGATAGAGGTGCCCGATCAGATGAAAGGGAGATTCCTTCTTGTGGTTTACGATGTAGAGCATCTCGTTTTTCATGGTCTCGGCAATGTCTTTATGGCGTGCCTTGTAGACAGGCTGATCGGGGGTCAGCCCGGCAAGCTGCACCGTTTCTCTGGCGCGCAGTCCGTCAAATTCGATCCACACATATTCCCAGGGGATATCGTGATCCGCTATGTAAGTACAGATTTGGTTCGGGAAGATCATAAAGCCCTGGCCGCTCTTTACCTGATGGGTGATCGTTTCGCCATGGGCGTCGTCGGCGTGCAGGATGCCCGTACCCGAGAGACAGTAGTGAAACACGCAAGCGGCAATATGACAGATTACCAGGATCACTATTATCCATCGGAGATGTCGGTGGATGCGCTGCTGCAGACCTTCCTCATTGAGAAGGATAAAGATGCGTTTTTGAAAAATTTCGACATGAGCTGGCAGAGATATAACAGAGATATCATCCGTATGGTGCAGGAGTATGAAGCGGCACACGGAAGTGCACAGTAGGAAGGGGGTAAAATGGGATGTCAAAACATGAAAATGAAAGAAAAAGAACGTTTTTACTGATAACGATACCGATTCTGGCGCTGTTTATCTGCTTTAACACGATTCCGCTGATCCGCGGCGCCCTCTACAGCTTTACCAATTACCGAGGCTTTGGCAGTCATGACTGGGTGGGGCTTCGCAACTACATCGATTTGTTTTCGGATGCACGCGTAGGGAAATCCTACCTGTTTACCATCAAGCTTGCGCTGGTGACCACCATTGTGGTGAATGTGCTCAGTCTGATCATGGCGCTTTTACTAAACAGCAAGATTCGGGCGAAGGGATTTTTCCGCGGGGCGTACTTTTTGCCGAACATACTCGGTTCCCTGGTAGTAGGTTACATTTTCAACTACTTCTTTACTTACATCGTGCCTGCGCTGGCGGATATGACAGGCGTAACGTCGCTCAGTTCCAGCATCCTGTCAAGCCCGAGCAAGGCATGGATTGGCGTGATGATCGTCTGCGCATGGCAGGCCATTGCCATGAATACGATCATCTATATCTCGGGATTACAGACCGTGCCCGAGGATGTTTACGAGGCGGGTGGTCTGGATGGCGCTACCGGCTGGAAGCAGTTCAAGCATCTGACATTTCCGCTGATCATTCCGTTTTTCTCCATCAATATGGTATTGTGCGTGAAAAACTTCCTGATGGTGTTTGACCAGATCATCGCCCTGACCAAGGGCGGTCCCGCGCAGAGCACGGAGTCCATCTCCTACCTGATCTACAACAACGGTATGTCGGGCGGACAGTTCGGCTTCCAGAGTGCAAACGCGGTGGTATTCTTTATTGTGATCGTAGTGATCTCTGTGGCGCAGATGAAATTTTCCAGTTCAAAGGAGGAGCAGTTATGAAGAAAACATCGACAGTCGGAAAATCAAACAGAACTGCTATGGTGCTTTTGATTCTCGGTCTTTCCACGATCATCTTTCCGCTTTACATGACTGTTGTGATCGCATTCAAACAGCCTTCGGAGATGACCAACAGCATCAGCGGTATCTTATCGCTGCCCAAGGTGTGGAGCCTTGACAATTTTAGGGAGGCCATGCGGGTGACGGATTTCTGGAATTCCTTAAAGAACAGCCTTTTAATCTCCGTGTTGACGGTGGGGCTTTCTATTTTGATCCATTCGCTGATGGGCTATACGCTGGGGCGAAATAAGAAAAGTAAATTTTATAACTTTGTATACCTGTTTATCGTCAGCGGTATGTTCGTGCCTTTTGCGATCCTGATGATGCCGCTTGCTAAGCAGACGGCGGAGATGGGACTTGCGAACTGGTTCGGCGTGATCCTGTTGTATGTGGTATTTTATATGCCGATGAATGTCATGCTGTACTCGGGCTATCTTACCAACATTCCACTGGCGCTTGAGGAGGCGGCGAGAGTGGACGGCGCTTCCACCTGGCGGACCTATTGGGCCATCATTTTCCCGATCATGAAGCCGATGCACGCGACGGTGGCGGTCATCACGGCGCTGGCGGTCTGGAATGATGTGATGACGCCGCTCATCATCATGGCGGGATCTTCCGAGAATACACTGCCGCTTGCGCAGCTCAATTTCCAGTCGCAGTTTGGAACCAACTATAATCTGGCGTTTGCATCCTATCTGCTGTCGCTGATCCCGATTCTGGTATTCTATGTGATCTGCCAGAAACAGATTTTGAATGGGGTGGTAAACGGAGCGGTGAAGTAATCATTTTGTAGGAAGGGAACGATTATGGCAAGTAGATTTCAGCAGGAAAATCGGATTTTTGCTTTGGATACAGCATACACCTCTTATCAAATGAAAGTGGATGCGTACGGATTTTTGCTGCATCTGTATTATGGCGGGCGTGTGTATGGAAATATGGATTATCTGCTCACCTGTTATGACAGAGGGTTTTCCGGGAATCCGTGGGATGTGGGGAACGACAGGACGTACTCTCTGGATGCACTGCCGCAGGAATATCCGCTGATGGGCGTTGGGGATTTCAGAAACAGCGCCTTGATCGTCCGAAACGAAGACGGTTCTGAGTGCTGTGACTTACGCTATATCGCTCATGAGATCAAGGAAGGAAAGTATGGGCTGCCGGGACTTCCGGCAGTCTATGCTGACGCAGGAGAGGCGCAGACGCTGGAGATCACTTTGGAGGATAAGGTGAGCGGCTTGCGGGTGACACTTCTCTACGGCGTGCTGGAAGAAGCGGATATCATCACCAGAAGCGCTATCCTGGAAAATCGGGGAAGCAAAAATGTGACGGTCGAGAAGGCGGTGTCCGCCTGTCTGGATTTTGTTACGGGAAGCTTTGATCTGTTGAGCTTTTACGGCAGGCATACCATGGAGAGAAATTTACAGCGGGAGACGCTGAGGCACGGCACTTACGCCATCGGCAGACGCAGAGGGACTTCCAGCCACCAGTATAATCCGGCGGTGATCCTAGCGGACAAAAACGCCACGGAGGATGCGGGAAGCTGCTACGGTATGGTCTTTGTCTACAGCGGCAATTTCCTCTGCGAGGCGGAGCGGGATCAGTATGACCAGACAAGGCTTTTGATGGGATTGCAGAGCGATTTATTTCACTACACGTTAGTGCAGGGGGAGAAGCTGACGATTCCCGAGACGATCCTGTGCTATTCCGATCAGGGATTCGGTTTGCTTTCCGCACATTTTCATGACTGCATCAGAGAGCATCTTTGCCGAGGGAAGTTTCAGGACGCGCCCCGTCCCGTATTGCTCAACAGTTGGGAGACGGCGTACTTTGCCTTCGACGGGCAGACCATATTAAAACTGGCAGGGAGCACGGCGGCGCTGGGCATCGATATGCTTGTGATGGACGATGGGTGGTTTGGAAAGCGGGAGGACGATAACAGCGGGCTTGGAGACTGGCAGGTCAACGAGAAAAAACTGGGCTGCACCCTGCAGGAGCTGATAGAAAAAGTCAATGCGGAGGGTATAAAATTCGGTATCTGGATCGAGCCGGAGATGGTGTCGGAGGACAGCGAACTGTACAGGAAACATCCCGACTGGGTGCTGCGGATTTCCGGCAGGGAGCCTGTCAGAAGCAGGAACCAACTGGTGTTGGACTTTTCCAGAAAAGATGTGAGAGATCATATTTTCGGGCAGATCTGTGATATTCTTGACCAGGGAAACATCGAGTATGTGAAATGGGATATGAACCGCAGCATTGTGGATGTATTTTCAGGGAAAACGGTGCAGGGCAAGGTGACTTACGATTATGTGCTCGGGGTATATGATTTCCTGGAAAGACTGCTGCAAAAATATCCGTATCTTCTGATAGAGGGCTGCAGCGGCGGCGGCAGGTTTGATGCGGGGATGCTCTACTACACGCCTCAGATCTGGTGCAGCGATAACACGGATGCGCTGGACAGGCTGCGGATCCAGTACGGCACTTCCTTCTTTTATCCGGCGTCCACCGTCTGTTCCCATGTGTCGGCGGTGCCCAACCATCAGACCGGCAGGAGCGTGAGCCTGCACACAAGAAGCGTGGTAGCGATGGCGGGCGCGTTCGGTTATGAGCTGGACCCCGAAAAGCTGACGGAAGAAGAAAAGGCGGCAGTCAGGGAGCAGATCGCACAGTATAAGAAATGGGAAGAACTGATACGGCGGGGCAGGTATTATCGGCTGTCCGATCCGTTTACGGCGGCGTATACGGCGTGGATGTTTGTCTCTAAGGAGAAAGACCGCGCGCTGCTCAGTGTGGTGATGCTGGAGACGCATGGTAATATGTCGGTGAGCTATGTGAAATTGAGAGGACTTGACGTCGCTTCGGTGTACCGGGATACGGAGAGCGGCAAATGCTATTACGGGGCGGATTTGATGTGCTGGGCAAGCTGCCGGACGCAAGATATGCCGCCCTGGACGCACAGTACGCAAAGGAACAGGAATCCCTTTCCGGCGAGATTGCCGAACTGGAAAAGGCAATCGCCGGATATGAGCAGAGCCGGAAATCAGCGGAGAAATTTATCGCCCTTGTTGACAAGTATGAGAATTTTGACAACCTGACTACCACCATGCTGAATGAGTTTGTGGAGAAAATCCTTGTTCATGAGCGTGACCGGAAAGGCAGCGCTGAAACCACACAGGAGGTTGAGATTTACTTCAATTTTGTCGGGAAATACATACCGCCTCACTTCGGGGAAGTAAACCTCACGCCGGAGGAACTGGAAACCCTGCGGAAGAAAGAGGAACGCAAGGACAAGCTGCACCAGGCATATCTCCGGCGCAAAGCCAACGGGACACAGAAACGGTACGAGGAAAAAATCAGGGTAAAGAAAAAGGCTGAAATCGAGGCGAAGAAAGCCGCTATCCATCGGCCAGCAGCCTGCCAAAGAAAGAACCCCAAAAAGCACCAGTACCGGACAGAGCCGCTATGTAGGCGGCTGGCATACCACAGAAAAGGCAAGGAGGCATACACATGAATGGACTGACTTATACAAAAGTTGGAGATTACTATCTCCCGAATCTGGTATTAAAAGAGCAGCCGGACACGCCAATCGGCAAGTATGGGCGCATGAGGTTCCGCTATCTGAAAGAACACCGGAAAGGGCTGTATACCAGCCTGCTCCTGACGGAAAAACTCTATCCCCATTTGTTGGAGATTGACAAGGCTGCCAATGAGCGAATGGATATTCTTATGCCGCAGCTGATGAAGGCCGCCGGTGTGACCGAGGAACTGAAAGCAGCC